>Ga0315914_1002567_pt1 | contig 27784 bp, 11 predicted proteins | sample MpolenodulesMG_FD_203920 | JGI IMG/M metagenome (GOLD analysis project Ga0315914, IMG submission 203920) | Medicago polymorpha root nodule microbial communities from Los Angeles, California, United States - elongated nodules | ecosystem: Host-associated > Plants > Roots > Nodule | place: USA...
CCGAATTCAATCTCCCAGTATCTCTTTTTCATCTTCTCTCCTCATCTCTTTCATTTTATCTTCATTCTGAAATCAGAAATCAATATCCATTGTGATTTCAACGGTTTCCGATTCAGTAAACAATCACAAGCCAAATGTGATTCTGAATTCGAGATCAATTGAAAACGGGATATATAAAGTTTTACAGAAAATACTATGACGGCTGCTAAGGTAACGATTCTAAATCCAATTTCCATTTCGAATTCCTAATCCATGTTCAAGTTCAAACAATAGAAAGTGCACATATAAAAATATACATAAGAGTAAATTCAAATATTAAAATATAAGTTTAACAAACACGATATGAGTATATATTGTAACAAACAAGATATGAGTTTATATATATATATATATATATATATATATATATATGTCCAATTTTTTTCCTTTATCCTTTAAAAATTGTAACAAACTAGATGAGTATATATATTTACTTTTTCACTATCCCAATTATACACTTAAACAACTTTTTCCATAATAAAGATTGTTGTTGGTGTCATTAACAAATAAGAATTTAGATTATATTTTTTGTGTCATTGAAATAAATAATCATGGTTAGTTTGATTTGTTATTATTTCAAAGCAAAAAATATTTATATTTTTACTTTTAATTAAAATCAAAATTTCATAAAAAAAACACTTTCATAATTTTCCAATGTTAGCGCAAAAAAAAAAGAGCAAATAGACAGGCACGTGAGTGCACGTCTTTTCGGTAGTATGTATAAAGTGAATATAATAAATAAATTGAAAACTCATGAGTATTTGTTTGTTTGTTTGAGAAAAATCATAAAAATAATCACACTGTGCTCATTGCGGAGTTTATGCGCTTATATTCGTGGCTACAAACTCTTGTGTCATGTGTATATTTATCAATAACAAATATCTGTCTAATATTTTCCCTAAAAAAAATTGTCTCATATTTTCCCTCAAAAAATAAATAACATTTGTCTCTATTTTTTCTAATATTTATCGGTGTAAATGATATAAATTCAAATCAAACCCCCCGAGTCTACACTAATCATGCACACGACAACGATATGTGTTATTATATCGAATCATTTGATTAATTTTCATTGTTAAATTTGAAAATTGAATTGATGTCTCTTTATTTTGAAGCTCATGTAAATTTGAAAAGGGATTGTCAGTGAAATAGTTACATCTTCACTCTTTAAGGTTTGTCTTCACTATTCGATCATCTTTGTTCGTTTAAATTTTGTTTTTCCTCTTCGTCAATTTGCAATTTGTTGAGGATGAAACATAATTTCTCTCATGTTTCTAGTTTTGATTTTGTGTTACCGGTAAGGAATCAAGTTGAACAGTGCCTCTCTCATTGAGGATAAGCACTTAGGCAAGATTTTTTGCTTTACGCATATCTTATTTCTCATTTCAGATTTGGTTTAATATCTATCAAGTATCATTTTTTTGGTTGGTTAATAGTTTGGTACACATGCTAATTTGACTATTATTTGTTGTAGAATGTTAGTAATTATGATAATCCTGAGTTTAGCTTGCTTATTTTAGTTGTTTGAGAGTTTGGTAAACATGCCAATATGACTTTATTTTGTGCTGGAATGAATCTGAATATTCTTTGCGGGAATGATTTTAAAAACTCTGTAGTTATTGTTAAATAACCCTAACTGCATTTTTGGTTCACAAACTGAAATGGTATTTCGACCACAATAACCCTAACAGTGGTAGTGATTGCAGGAATATGTAGGAGTGGCATAAAGCATGTTTGTTGGAACTTTAGTGGAATTAACATGTACACAAACAATTATACAGTGGTAGTGTTTCTACACTTCCTATATGCTATATGTGTGGGACTTGCCTCTTGGAGAGTTTATATTGGTTGATGTTGATCCGTTGGGCAATCCTATTGGTTGTGAAGGAAGAACACTACAAAATGCAATAGGAAGTTGGCAAGGAGACACCAATGTGCTCCAATAGAACATCTTAGTTTGAGTCTTATGCTTGACTCCTATATTATTGATATGTTGGATTTGATTAAGGTGTTGTATTGATTTTTCTTTTAAGTTACACTAAAGTTTATATCAAAGCAACCTGGTGCTTCACCTATAATTTGAATGCAAACAGGGCCGGCTAACTAAAGTTTGAGAGAAACATACTGTTTTTATTTTAAAATTACACTTTTCACTTCTCAAATTTCTCTCATTTTCAATTTCCGTTAATCCAACGACAATTAACTGCTGTTGCGTTCTGGTTTGCACCAGAATAGCAACAACACCTCACACACTACTCCAAAACACAAACCAACCTCTTTACATTTGCTTAACAAGTAATTTGCTTAGATATGATGGTTATGATTTTTTATAATGTATTTGTGGCATTTAACTGTTCTTAAAGATATGATGTTTTTCCATTGTATGCAACGACTAATACATGCAAGTTTAGTCCATGCTACTTGATATATGTATGTAAAATAATAGAAAATCATATATGATAATTCCTAGTTTTATTTAATCTTTGTTCATATCGGAAAATTATAGTACATAAACACAATTAAGGAAACCTTACATGACATTCTCCCTGAGGATGTTGTATTATTTTATGATGTAACGATTCAAGGTCATACATCATTTTGTTAGTAGTTTTTGTCCAATTTTTAGTTTACGTCAGATGATTATGCATGAGTTAGAAGCTACAAAGAACATATTTTATGTGTCTAAGTGAAGAAGAAATCGTGCCACGATTTATAGACATCGGAGCACGATCTGGGCCGAGGTAAGTTCGAATGGATTTTAGTTCGTAAAATATTGTGGCACGATGGTGTCTAACCGTGCCACGATTTGAAGGAGCGTCTGACCAAGATTTGAATTTAATGAGCAAATCGTGCCACAATTATAAGCAATTGAAGCACGATTTTAGCGTGACCAAATTTTTTCTATAAAATCCAAAGCGTTTTCTGAAGCAAGGGTTCAAAAATTTGGGGAAAGAAACTGATATTTGGAGCTGGAGATCTGAAGCAAAGGTGGGAGACCATCAAAACTCACAGCCTGTCATCAAATACATGTAATGAATCCTACTGTTGTAATAGTTATTTGTTCTTTGGCCATAAGTAGCTAAGTTCTTTGAGATTACGTCATAGATGATTGCCATGTATCTGTAACTCTGAATTATAAATGTTAATCTAGTATATTCAGTATAAATTATGTGTGATGCTTTTATGATTATGAACCAATATAATTGATCTTATAGATTATAGGACTGCTGAAACAAGCTTATAACTTGGACCTATTCATACTGTTCATCTTAACGGATGATCTAGGGATAGAAAATTGTTAGGTTGTGATTCTAAAATTAACGAACTTAAAACCTTCAATGATTATAGGTTCACTTAAGGAATTAGGGAATTACAATTAGAGAAAAGGGCTTTGAGTCAAGGGATTGACCTGACCTATTTTGTTGATTATCATAAACTGAATAACATTTGTATGATTTAGGTGAGATTACTAATCAGTAATGGACAAATTATTCGAAAGACATAATCCTTTCTCTCAACATATTTCAAAACCAACTTTATTTTCAGTTATTTATTTACAATTGCAACCAAAACCAATTTGCCTAAGGCAATAGTACACTTGCTAAAATTGTATCAAGTTTTATGCGCCGCAGTCGGGGACTGATGATTAATTTTAATAAGGCAAAACTCTTGATTTTAGGATTTCTATAAATTTATTTATTTTATTTTGTTGCAAGAAAAAGAAAAATTCAAAAAAAAATTATTGAGTGAGTTTTATTTGGTTGTGTGTGGAGTGCTACTAAGGTATTCTTTTGCTGTTTATGCAAGGTAGAATTCGACCAGGGAATTGTTGCATGATCCTGAGATCAAAAAGACCACAAGGGCTAACCGGAGAGCAAATCGATTAGCTCGATCCGCTGAAGGTATACCAAGAAACTCTTCACCTTTACTCATCAACCCTATTGGAACTGAACCCAATGAAAATGTTGGCATTAAAGTGTTTTATATTTATCGTAATGATTTGTCAGCCTCTTCGAAAACTCAAGAATGGAGAGAACGTAAATATTATCGGTATTATACTTTATGTTACACAAAATGTGTCGGATTTTGAGTTACAATTTTTCATTTAAGCAAAACCACAACAGAAGATATGCTATGTATAACAAATCAGTTATAGTTCAACACGTATGATACTCGATCTCTTAAGAACATGTATATTTAGATGCACCACCTTCCAATGAAACAGCACAATTGTGAGCTATACTTGATATACTGATACATTTTTAGTAAGAAAAATTGATATTGATACATATCGTTCAAGTGGCAAGGTCATGCATAATTATTTGAGTGTTTTTTACGAGGATTAATATGTACTACATATTATTCATCAAATCAATTCCCAAGATAAAGAAAGGCGATGAAGAGACAAAAGTTTGTCACCCATGTTTGACATAAATTGACACTCAAACAAGGATTTGTTCGGTTAATGAATATAATTATCCAATTATGAGATTAGAAATGTTCTCAAAATATGTTACACACCCATATTTGATTTGATTAGAACAAAGTGGGCGACAGTATGACCACCACACTAAATGGTCATGTCTATTTCTCACCTCTCTTTAAACTATTCTTGGTATGACTTAATTTCTGCCTAACCAATAATTCTAACCAATTTTTACTGTCTTGCCCATCTCTTTCTAGGTGAGGCTAATATGCTACGAAGAATTGACACATATACACAACAATTATATATTAATTAATTGAGTGCAATCACATGTGTTGACATGGTGTTAATGTCTGGTTCTAACCATATGACGTCGGATACCAAACACACATTCGATCAAAAAAAATTAGCACTACAGAGCTAATATATGAGATAATCATGTATTCTAGCAGTTTTGCGACAAACCATATTATGCAACTAATGTATACAAAATATCGTGGGTATTGGCATGGGAACCAAGCAACAAAAAATTAATAAAAAAAATCAAAATGAAGTATTTATTGTCTACAAATATAAATATAGTGTAAGTGTCTCGTTTGGTGTTCATATATCATTTTCATATATATATATATATAAGAAGCAAACAAACAGTTAAAATCATCATCAGTAGAGAAAAGTGATAAAAGAAAAGTGATAAATCTTTTGCCACTCGTGCATGAATTTGTGTCGATTAGAAATCAAATGGGAAACACCACTTTATTCTAAAGTGCTTGCATTTTTGTCTTGTTGATGGTTTGAAATGTTGTTCTGATCCATTATTTGTGTTAATCATAGCATCATTTGTATGTAAATATTATTATTATAATCTCATTACAACGAAACTTTTGAGACCTCCGACCAAGTATATCACATCAAACGTGTGGTTGGTTATGGAATATGTATGATGTTTGTTCATGACACCAAACAATGGTTCTTTGCACATGGTCATACGTGCAGATTCGATACATCCATGCATTTCCAAAAATGATTGAGATTAGAATTAGTTTTTCCATGTTGCAAAAAACATCAGTATAAATAGGAAGCTATACTTACTGAATTCTAACTCTATCATCGTTAAAAAGAAATTTACATTATTGTCACACAAAAACATCTTGGTTGCATTTTAAATTTTTTATGTTTGGTGGATATCTCATATGGGTTTATACATCTTGAGAGAAAAAAGAGAAATACAGAGTCGTGTGATAGATGTGATCGATAAATCGGTGAAGAGAGATAGCAATAAAATGAGATATTGTTGGAACACATTTAAGTGTTATTGCGTGAATTAAAAAAATTCTCATGTGAACTTTCTCAATTAGTGCTCATTTATGATGCGAGATCAAGCCATTGATTTTCTAACGGTCAACTAATCATAATCATTGGATTTGTAACTTATCTTTGGTTATTCACCTATAAATTGAGCTCCTCTCCCTCACTTCTTCTCACACCAAAAGTTATCTTGAGTTGTCAAAGAACTTTTCTCTATTCTCCCTCCTTTAGCTTGTGTTGACGAGCTTTTCTTTTCTTCTTCCTCTTTTTCTGTCCCTTCGGATTTAAAGAGTATTCTTAAGGCCATAGTCCCTTCGGTTTACAATGTCCCTTCAGAATTAAGAATGGTCTTAAGAACATAGTCCCTTCGGTAAATTTTGTCCCTTCGTAAATAAGAGTATTCTTAAGATCAAAGTCCCTTTCGAGATAAAGCATCCCTTCGAAAAATAAGAATGATCTTAAGAATATAATCCCTATTTTATGTTTTATGCCCTTGGAGAAGTTAGAGGTTAGAGTGGTGAAAACACCATATTAGAGTGGTCATAGTACCATATAAGAGTGGTCTTAGCACCATATTTGAAGGTGTATTTCTAGAACAGATCCTATAGTGCAATAGGACTCTGATACAGTTGTAGCTGGGCTGTTTTATCCTGGGGGCGTCGTGGTTGATAGTCTGCTTGCACAATTTTGGGCAGTGCCACGAAACGTCTTAAAGAGAGCGACCTAATCCACGACTCAGCCTAGTAATCTCTTCGGTGACAAAAAATATCTTTTAACTAATTTTGATTATAGTGAATCCCTAACAAACCATAGGATTAACACAAAAAAACACAACTTCTCACAAATGTGGTAAGGGTAAGGTTCATAGTGAATTGAATTAGTGGGTCTCATATATAAATTGAAGGCAAATGTTAGATGTGTTTGAGCTGCGGTTCGATAAGTTTTGAGGGAAAAAAAACATATGATAAAAATATAGAGATCAAATGTGTACGTGACTCTTTTTTTTTTTAAAAAAAAAAAATTTGATTCTACGTCCATTTAATTTTTTAGATTGGATCAACTTTTGATGTTATAAGATATAATATAAAAACTAATTTCATGGTAAAGAAGCATGTTTGATATTATAAGATATAATATAAAAACTAATTTCATGGTAAAGAAGCATGTTTGATGTAAAATATAATATATGAAAAATTAACATTCTAGAAAAATAATGAACGATTATGCTTGAAATACATGAAACTTTAAAACAACTGTCTTTCATTTGCATGAACATTGAGTCCATTGTTTGAATTCACTAAGTTTTTGTTAACGATCAATATTGACATATTGATTGTTAACAAAGTCTCACATAAGCGATGTGGGTATGTTTGAGGCGCATGTAATTCCTGCAACACCTCATTTTGAGACTGTTGAAGTTGAATCTTCTTCTGAGAGGTCGCCCCATCTACCTTTGAAGCTTGTGGAAGGTCCTATTCCAGATGTTGATGATATTTGGTAACATTGGAAAATATTGATTTGGAGGAACAAAACAACATCTCTGATACTGAGAATGTTAATGCAAATATTCCAATTGACTTGCCAGTTGACGTGAGAGTTTGTGCGACTAACAGGTTGCTAATACAATATTATTGCATAAACTTGATTTTAAACTAGTTTTTAAAGCCCTTGAAAATCAATTTTGAAACCGGCTTAAATGGTGCGTTTGTTTCATCTTTAAAAAAAATAGATTTTGAGTTAAAAGAATCTAGAGATTTTTTTTTATAGATTTTTTAAAAAAATCTAAAGCTATTTCTGTTTATTTACTATCATAAAAATCATTTTTTAAAGATTTAAAGCTCTTACACTTGAGTTCCTTATATTTAGATAAAAATAGATTTTGAAAAAGCTACTTAAAACAGCTTTTCATTTTAAGGCTAAAAATGATTTTTTTAACAAAATGAGTTTTTTGAAAATCTAAAACAAACACTAGGAAAATAAAAAAGTTATTTTTTTAGATCAAAAAATAGATTTTTTGTAAAAAAATCCAAAACAAACGGGCCCAAAATGTTTCGTGTTAGTAATTTAAAATTGTTACGAAGATTTTTCAACTGGCTAATAATAATTGCCTTAATTTTATAATTTTGCTTATGCAAAAAACTTCCTATATATGTTTCTTTACTGGAAACTACTTTTATAAAGATGAACAAATATATACAATTGTTCATCTTCATCAATCTCAACTCATCCATTAATGGTTTTCCGTTATTCTTCTCAAATTTTCCATTGTCAAGCAAAAGTTCTTCCCACACAATGCACTTTCTTTAGTTGCTTCAACTAATCAACATCAATGACCTTATCGGAAATTCATGGTTAAAGTTCTTAGCTACAAAAAAGAAGGTATCCCTAAACATTATGTATTATATGCGTGTCTGACGTCATTATGTTCAAAATTCATTAATCTATAAGCACCACACTTGTGCGACAAAATGTCACATAACATTGACTAATTCAAGTGTGACACGTATCAATACAACTTTTTTAAAGATAAAAATATGTGAAAAATAGAAAGAGAGAAATTAGTCAATGTTACATTCCCGCCTTAATGGTCCACAAGTAAATTCCATATAAAAGTGATACCTGATCTGGCAAAAAATTTAAATTTTGCCAGCTAGAAATCACTGAGAACTAAATAAGGCAATATAAAAAAAAATTATTAATAAAAACACACTCCATTATAGATAGGCACGCCACCAAAGCACTTAGATTTGTTTTTTTTTTTATTTTTTTTTTCATTACCTATATATAAATATTAGTTAAGTGCCTTACATATAAAAAAAATGTTTTGGGCCCAAAAAAATCGAGGTTTGGCGGCATAGCCTAGTCTCGACGGGCTATGGGCCGGCCCTGGCTGAGAGTCATGATTTTGTCACTTTTATCCAATGTGAATGTCCACCCGATGAGTCTTATTAATAGAACCTAAGTCCTTCATGTCAAACTCTTTTTCTAACATAATTTTAGTTCATTTATCATATAAATGGTTAGCAACAACCAACATATCATCGAAATACAATAACATAAAAATAAAAGGAGTTATCATTAAGGCTCCTAACATACACACAACAATCATACTCACATATGTTGTAGCAAACCTTTTTAAAGAGTTATTGGTGTGATCCTTTACTTAATCTTTTTGTGATTTTGGATTTGAAAGATTGATCGTTGATTAAATACTAACAAACATGGGGGATCTCCCTAAAATCTAAAATGAATGGAGTTCTTTCGTATACGCTCTCTTAATGATATTGGGAGCTTTTTAGGTTAACAACATGAATATTATCAAAATATTGTGATGTATGAAATTTGCATTGTCATTTAACAGTGACTAATCTTCGTCAGAAAACTGGTGAGATGTACAAGGTGAGTTTTCACTGCCCAACCAAATTGTCTCTATACGCAAGTTATGGATCGAACCCATAACCTCTTGTTTATGGAAATCAAGTCTCTTACCACTTGTATTAATCTATTATTGGTTATACACGAAATTGATTCTTCGTTTCTTCCCATCTAAAGAGATTGTAAAGTCCTATCATATAACTGAATTGATTTTGTTGAAGAACCAAAAAAATCATTGAACTTAAATGATTTGGCTTAGAACAAACCAAAAGTCTTTGTTCATATTTGTGATGAATTTATTCGTTCTTGCAAAAACCGACATTATTGAAATTTGGCTCAAAATTGGTATTGGAGAATCTGTGAAATCGTGGTTTGAAGTTTGGCTATTGTGGCATGATTTCATGCTTGTGCAACTTAGGAAGTCTCGTAAAATATTGCGACACGAAGGGAAGACATCGTGACACGATTTGAGGATAACGATAGTATTGTTATTAACGTGAAATCCTGGTACAATGGGTGCAAATCGTGGTACAATTTTCTCGGGTCATGTGCAATATATAAGGATTCATTAAAGGAAGAGAAACTTGGGAAAATCAAAGGAGAGAACTTTAGGTTTGAGTGTCTTTGGTGAGAATTTTTTCTTGGGTTGGAAGACATTTATAAACACCTTAGGTTGTGAGATCTCATTAAAGGAAGGATCAAATAACTTCCTTTAGTGTTTTCTTCATGAATTCATTGTGAGTGTGAGTGACTTGAAAAATGGATAGAAATTAAGGTTTGTTTTTTGTGAGCTTTTAAGTTATTCTTGTAACTTATTTGTATCATTCTTATCATAGTGGATTTGAGAGCTTCTCTCTCCCCTAAAGTGGGGTTTGGACGGAATTGTGTAAACAATTCTCTTCTTTCTTATCTTTGATGCTTTGAATATGCTTGTGATGTTACTTCGCACTTAGATCTAGGTTTATTTTGTTGTTGTTGTTGCTTCTTGATGCTACTTTATTCATTGATCACTACTTCATTTACTCCATACATCTAAGTTTTATTGATATGATTATTTGTTCGAATTTTACAAGAGACATGTCCACCAAAATTTCATAATTTTTAAACCTTCCTTTTATTTTTACAAGATCACATGCGTTGATGACGTTATTCTAAAAAAAACCTATTCACGATAACAAGACTCGTTTGAAAGTTTCTCTCGAGCTGTTAACCCAAAGTTTGACCCCTGTACCATGACAAAATAAATATGAGTCATTTGGTTCTAGCTCCAATCCACAAAGTCTCCAAACTTTAAAACATAAAATCTCCATTGTTGGCGCTGAAATTGATTGTCTTCTTTTGGTTTTTCCACTAGATTTGCAAATATCATGGAGATGTGATACAGGTTATGGACCATTAAACTGTCCTATTATAGCCTTGAATTCTATCCCCCCCCATTCCCATCTCCATTTTGTACATACTATAGGTACTAGACATTTAGGTCATACCCGAACAGCCTAACCACGTGCTCTTTTGTTATAATAATGATAATGATGATATGATATGATGATAAAAAAGCAAATAAAAAATAAATGTTATCTAAGAAATTTAGCTATTCATATTCATTGAAAAAATAAACAACATAAAAATTTGAAACTATACATATAGGAAACCATTGAATCTTCTTCAATCTCTTGTTCTCATGATGATACTTGGAATTCAGATACCTCTACTATGCTCATAAACAATGGTCTCGCGAGCATGTCATTTCGTCGACGAGCTTTGTATTTTCCAGGTGAGATAAGGCGGTTGGTTCAATTAGTTGTAAATTCAAGCAACTTCGCCAGGCGAGTAAGAGTTGTCGCCATGTGAAACAAGCTGAAGCAATAAACGCAGACCAATGAGGTGTTAATTTCTCCGCTAATATATACATAATAATTTGGGTTAGATGTATGACGTGTTTGGGGTGACACTAAGATTAACATAATAAGTACGACTTTAATAAAAGCTACACTTTATAGTTTCAATTAAATCACATTGTATCAAACCCACCTTAATCCAAACATACGAATAAACAATGTTTAGGAACTTAACCTTACAGCATATCATAGTATCTTACTCATTTTTAAAATTTGAACCAATAAAAAAATAATAAAATAAAAAGAAGCTAAGCATGATTTGGAGACACTCTATGTACAATATATATCTCATATTATTCACAACCATATTCTTTGTAGGTCCCCAAAGCTTATGTTAATTAAAGACATTAACATACATGTAGTTTCTCTTAAAAAATGTACTAGACATGTATCAGACAAGGAACTGTAAAATTCATACACTGTTTGGTACGTGCCTGTATCCAAAACCTCATTTCAATTGCTTTCCCTCCACCTTCCTCCCAATAGTTACCAATTTTACCAAGAATATCAGATTTTTAGATTCATAGTACTCTTTCTAGGGTATTATAAATTAATTTAGATGTACTTTTTGGATTGAATCGTTTTGTTTTTATCATTGGGGGGAAGAATGTGAAGAAAGCAATATTAATTAGTTCATGTCCTTCAAAGCAACAAAAGAACTAATAGTCCCCACCAATATGAGCCTTTATGTGTCCAATGTTTGGTAAGAGGTTTTAAAGAAGGAAAAAAAAAAAAAAAAAGGAGAATGTTTATAAGGTACAAAAGCCATACAAAACATGAATTTGGTACCCCACAAAGTTGCAAATATGTAACATTATTTGAGATTGTATTTTATCAACTACTATATTTAAAACATGTCTAACATTAGAAAATTTTAAAAACCATAATTAATTAGAATTAATGGAGGCCCTATTGATGGCCACAAAGGGTTAAGAATCTTACTAAAATACTAATTAAGTGTAGTCCCCTATATGAGTCATGTTTGAACAAAGAAATGGTCTTCTTCTTCATTTAATATTTCAGCCAAAATCAATTTAATATTTCAGCCAAAATTAACCAACACCCTCACATGGCTTACATACACTGACATTATACTACAGAGATTTTTTTACACATGTGAATCAAAAGAAGAAAATTTTCATATCTTGGGGCTCTCATAGTTTAGGAAATTTCAGATTCACAAGAGTCAGTGATTTTCAGAAATATTACCTCTCTTTGTCTTAACTTATAGCAAAATATTGTTCACCCCAAGATATAGACAATTTTTTTTTTGTCAGGTAGTCTAGTGGCTAGAATTCACCTTATAAGGTGAATAAGTGGGGTGTCCGGGGTTCGAACCCCAACCCCTGCATATAATAATGCATTGTCATACCAACTGAGCTATGCTCACGAGACAATTTGTTGAGCAAGAAATAGAAAATTGATTATGTCATATCAAATTGTCATTATTTTATTTTGCCAAGATGAGATAGGAATTGAAGCTGACAACTTAATGGTCCCTTCTAAAACATGACCCCATAGGCCATGGTTACACACATGTATTTTGATTGAGTAGTGATATTTTAACAACCATTTTGGTATAATCTTTGAAACAACTTTCTTGTTTTCTTTTCTTGTTGGTCAAAAAGAATAGAGAGAGAAAAAGTAAGAGAGAGAATAAAAACATAATGTGAGTATGAAAAAGAAAGTTGTAACAAAATGATTGTACAAATATCATTTCTCATTTTGATTAGTTGAAGTTGATATTAAGCAAAGTGTTTTTACCAAACAAGAAATTTATCTAAATTTCAAATCAAAGTGAAACAAAGATAAAAGCATTTTACAAAATATGATTTCAAGAGTTATTTATTCCTAAGTTTGTGTTTTCATCACCAAGTGGCTCGGATCATACGAGGAAATTCTATTTTTATAGGAGAATTGTGTTTCCATAATAATATTTCAGCGTTCCAAACTATACAAATGAACTACACTTTAAGTATAGGTACTCTGTTTGAGACCCGGCACCAAGAGAAATTATCGAAAAATACTTCTTTCGGAATAAAATATAAGCAAAATATACTCAAAAAAAATCAAACGTATCTAAATGTTTGAACGAAATATATTTGATACATTTGACTTTTTGGTTTGTCTTAATATTTCATTCTTAAATAACTATGCAAAACCTTCAATTCTTTGTGGTCAAACTACTCAATATACTTGAAGATAAACACAATACTTTTCCTCCATAAATCTATGAGGATTCTCAAAATCTATCATTAGTTTGAGTGAACTAAGTATTTGCTTGTAATTAGCTCCAAACTAATTAATTAAAGATGTTAAAGTTTGCTCCCAATTGCATTTTGATAATGACTCATGCAGCCGTCTGAAAATATTTCTTTAATATCAAAGCTAATACTATTGAGTATTGATAATTATAATATGGTTAACAATGATTTAGTCCAAACCACTTTCAAAAGTACTTAAAGTGGATAAAGCTTAAAGGGCTTAACATCCAAACAAACTTCACTAGCAATAGTTGCACACATATTTTTTATATTATATACAATACAAATCACTAATCATATTGATGAATAACATTATCAATAATTTGCCATGGAATAATAGGTCACTTTAAAGCTACTTAAATTGCATTGGACATTGAAGCATTCAAAAGAAGTTGTGCAATGTGGACATTGCTTGTTTATAATATTCCCACGGAAGATAATGGTGCCATTTATGTCATGACACTAGTAACTCACTAATCTTTCAAAACTTCAACCAAGGAATCAAAGGTTCCTTAAAGCTAGAAGTGAAAATTAATTAGCAAAATCCTAATTCTAATTACTAGAAGTGCCTAATTTCTTGATTTCTTTATATATTAACTTAATTTATAATGCATTTTCTAGGCAACCAAACAAACAAGACATGCAGGTTTCTGTATTGCGGATAAGATGGTGCCATGTCCTTGTCCATTGTCCACTCCAAAGATTCTTATACATTCAAACGCACGCTTTGATTAGAAAAATTATTTTATTAACAATCTTGTATTTTATTTGATAAAATTGTAGCCATCTTTGCTAAGGTATATTTGAATGATATATTAGGGCCGGTGTAAGGTTAATAAAAATCTAATTCATGACTTAGTCGTCTTTTATATAGTTCACTAATTTTGTAGTCTTACTAGTATTTTGATATCTAACAAATATACATATAAAGGCCATTTTCATTATTTGTTCACCACGATGTGTTTGATTTGTTGGGACAATATATAATATATATAGGGATTCCCTCAAAAAAAAAAAAAAAAAAAAAAAATATATATATAGGGATTGAGTTTTGAATTCTAGACACTCTATTTATCCACATATAAAATGCATAAATTTTAGTTACTAAACTACTTAACCAAAAAAAGATATGGGACATCATTTTACCTTGTAACATCGAGCTGATATATTCACCTCTCTTGTAAAAGACATAAAATCCTTTATTAGACTTTTCCCCCCTATATTTTTCAAAATTAATGAATGTTATGCTTTTTTTAACTCTCCAAATTTTAAAGAAAAATGACCTGATAACTCAGAATTTTGTTAAAATATAAGTAAAATATGATTATAAAAATTGTTTTAGATCATCCCTAAAAAGTTGTTTTAGATCCAATTCAAATACTACCATCGATTTAATGTTAATAATAACTCATTGAACATTTGAATCAAACAACTTAATCTAGCATTCCATTATTTGTCTCATAAAACGTGTTGTGTTTACATGTTATCTGTCTCAAATTAATTGAAATTTTAAAATATTAGTGCAATATTTATTATTTTTTCACTAATATATCCTTATTTATTGAATTTCATTTTACTTAACTATTTCACAAATTATAATTAATTAGATGGTTTTATTAAATAATGTTAATTTTATCATCTAAATAAAACTAATTAATTATTTTGTTAAGACATGTACATAATTTAAATGTAATATTTAATCAAAGAAGGAGGGAGTGCTGATTTATTTGAAGAGAACGTAGTGGAGAAGTATAATTCTTACAATTAGGGATGGGAATAGGCCATGTCAGGCCTTGATAGGCCTGAGCCTGACCTACGAAAAAATTTACAAGTCTAAGCCTGATCTATATATGGCCTATCATAGACCATTTTTCTTGGTCTGGCCTGACCTGTTTAAAAGTCTGAATTGGCCTGAAAGCCTGCTTCCATGCCTACTTTACATTAAGGTCATCAAATAGTCATTTGGCCTACAAAATAGGCTAAGCAGACCTTAAAGTGTACTTAAAAAGCCTATTTCACTACAAGTAAATTTTAACTAGATTAAAGCCTACTTAAAAGCCTATAACAACAAAGTCTATTAAGGGACTAATAAATAGAGAAAAAAGTGTTTATATTTTTAATGTATGCAATCATTTTAATATAATTTTATTTTTTTTTAATAAATAGGTATTAATAGGCCGCCCTATTAGGACTAACAGGCTTTTCTGGAAGCCTAAGCCTGACCTATTTAACTAAACAGACTTTCTAAAAACACTAGGCCTATCAACTAAACAGACCAGGCCAAAACAGGTCAGGTCGTAGGCCCCTATAGGCCAGCCTTACCTATTCTCAATCCTACTTGCAATGACCCAAACTTGGAGGCAATGACAAACCTACTTACATGGTTGTGTGGGCAATGACCCAAACTTGGTTTTCAAAACAATTTAATTTAATTCTGAAGTGCTTAATACATTAAAAAAACAAATGAGACATGTTTAGATCATAGATTCTTTCATATACCATTTTGGCTTGTGCAAAAAAAATAAAAAGATTGCAGCTCCGCTATGTTTTGATATTTTTATAAGTATATGTAACGTTGTTATAATAGTTTTTTAATGTATCAAAATTATATATAAAAAAAAATGTAACTTTTATTGGTTATTTTGTCTTTAATTTTGTTTTTAGTTAGTTCATTTGATCTTCAACTCTATATTTTTTAGTCAATTTGATTGATAAAATTACTAACAAAAAGATATATTTATGAATGTATTTTTTAATTTTGATAAATACAGATTACAACTCATCATTTCTTTAAAGACAAAAACGATTATTTCCTATTTTTACTTAAAACTCTACACGTGACAATTGTAAGAGATATATAAGGCCCTCAATACTTGATTTTTTTATCTATCCATACCTGGAGTTGAAATAATCAATTGATTTAACTCAAATGATTAATGGATTTCTTATCTAAATTTTACTTAACTTCACATCGAACTTCAAATTATCATGACCTATTATCTTATGTTTTGTTTATAAGTTTGGAAAAGAATGAAGAGTTTTGTTGAAAAGGAATGAGCAAGTAAAAAGAATAGGGAGTTATGGGAGGGGAGAGCTTTGCAAGGCTTAGTTTTCTTTATAATACAAAATCTATATAGTGTGGGGAACTCAAAAATTACACCGATGGAGAATTTTTAGTTTTTTTTTTTGTAGATTTTGAGGGTTTATATGAATTTATCAAATTCAATCTATGTTGTTATAATTAAAATTAATAATATATATTAAATATAAGTACTATTATGGAAAACACTATAGCTTGCCATGGAGCCTTAACGGTGGCAGCAAACTAGAGAAGATGGGATCGTTTCTTCCATTGGCGTCGACAAAATCAATTGCTCTCTTTAGATCAGCGGTTTGGGTTCACGTTCTGAACCCATCATACTTCATCTCAAATTGTGGTTTCTTCTTCCTTCGATTCGAGACTTGGATATTCAAGTTCATCTCCTTTGATTTGGATTCTAAGTTTTCTGGTTTGTTTCTCTAAGGTTCGCAATATGATTTGCTTTGTAATGTGGGTTTCCGTTTCCATGTCGTTTTTACTCATCGTTGTTTTTGGGTAGCTGTGTTGAGGTAGTATTTAGGTTGTTTTCTGGCTTGAACTGGGTTTTGTGTGTTTATGGCTTCCGCCACTCCTCAATTGAGGGTATCCAAATCCTTTCCTCAAGCTTTAACCAACTCGCGCAACATTCCTCCTTCGCAGTTGCCTAAACCTTGTTTAAAAGGTGAGCAAATCTCGATCAAAATATTTGATGATGGTTATTTGGCAGGTGTCTGAAATTGTCAAAATGTGCTTTACAAGAGATTCACCCTCCCAAAGGGTTCCTCTCCAGTTCGTATGCAAGACTTGAAGGACAAAATCTTAAATTTTTGGAAAACTGATGCTCCATGGTCCATGGACTCATTAAGTAAAGGTTACTTTGAGTTTGTTTTCGCATCCTTGGATGATCTTAGTGTAGTTCGATCTATTGGCTCCTAGAATCTCACACTTGGCTTCCTTCGTACCTTCACTTGGACTACTGACTTTAACCCTAACATTGTGCAGTGGTCCATTGCTCAAACATGGATACACCTTCATGGTCTTGCCCGAGAATATTGGCAACCAAAAACAACAACAACAATAACAACCAAGCCTTATCCCACTAAATGGGGTCGGCTACATGGATCAAATGACACCATAGTGTTCTATCATACACCAAATTTGGATCCAACTCATTGACATCTAAATCCTTTCTAATGGTTGCTCTAATAGTTTTCCTAGGTCTTCCTCTACCTCTTTTAACTTGACTCTCCTCCATTTGATCTACTCTTCTTACCACGGCATCTATGGGTCTTCTCTCTACATGCCCAAACCATCTAAGTCTATTTTCTACCAACTTTTCTACTATAGGTGCTACCCTCACTCTCTCTAATGGTGTTATTCATAATCCTATCATGTGTAGTCTTACCATTCATCCAACACAACATCCTCATCTCTGCTACACTTACTTGATTCTCGTGTTGACTCTTAACCGCCCAACACTCTGTACCATACAACAACGCCGGTCTGACTGCTGTCCGATATAACTTTCCTTTCAACTTAAGTGGTACTTTCTTATCGCACAAAACACATGAGGCTTTTCTCCATTTCAACCACCCAGCTTGAATACGATGACTTACACCTGCTTCTATTTCTCCGTCATTTTGTACTAAGGACCCAAGATATTGGCAACCAGAAACATTGTTTGAAATTGTAGGGGCTCTAGACACTCCTTTAGGTCTTGATGAGGTAACTAAGAAGAGGACTTTCAGTCATTTTTCCAGAGTTCTAATTGAACTTGATCTAACTTCAAATTTGCGTGAAAGAATCCTCGTTCAAAGAAAGGATTTTGATTTTTATGTGGATTTTGAGTATGAGAAACTTCCCCCTTTTTGTAACTCGTGCGAGATTGTTGGACATTCTCTTAAGAACTACAAGTATCAAATTCCTCCAAAAATGGAACATGTTAAACCTGGTGGTTCAATTGTTGAGAAGGTAGATGTATTGATCACACCTCATGCGGGTACTTTCCAAAAAAATGTTACTTGTTATAGTAAAACTGTTGTAGAAATAGATTCTCTTATTAATGATATATCGAGGTCTAAAGAGATTGTGATTGTGTGTTTGTGAGAGATGTCTTAAACCACGAGGAAGAGATTTCTAATATTTATGTTGGAGCATATAATGTGCAATCATTGCAGGTTGATGATTCTGTCCTACTTGTGAAAAAGAGGGAGGCTCATCAGGGCAACCAATATTTGGATATGTGTATAGCTAGTCCTTGGAGTGATGCAATCACTGATCTGAACTATATTCATAATACCACTTCTTGTAATTACATGACTTCCACCAATGAAGTAGTAGCATACTCTCTTCTTTTGTGAGGCCGTGTCACCCAGACTTCAACTCAGGAACCTCTTGGTAGAGCCATGGTGGCGACAAACTCTAACTTGTCAAACTTCAATGCAAATGTTATTCACGAAATGCAAGTTTTAGGGTTAGTTCCTACTAAAGCCCAACAAGCTAGGAAGTATTTGAGCGAATCATGGACTAACATGGCTCAAAATGAAGAGCAATTTCAATTAGTGTCCCAAGAAAATTGAATAACAAGTTAATACAGCAACAAAGTGAAACTGGCAAAGGGTTCAAGGTATCCAATCGCTCGTCTCGTTAGTACTTTGATGTGTTTTTGTCGTCTTTCTTTGTTTGCTTTCTTATTTTGTTTTTCCTTGAGGGTGCTGGCTTTAGTTCCCCCCTCTTTCTATGTACTCTTTTTCTTTATATTATTATATGATCAGGGTTATGCAGCGGGTAACCCCACTGCACCCGATCTTTTCCTTAAAATAAAAAATTTATCATTGTTTAAAAAATAATCTTTTAAAAAACAATATTTTATTTTTATTTTTCCTTGAGGATTAACAACAAAAAATCGGAGATGATGATAATTTTAAAGAAGAGTGATATTTGTACAATCATTTTAAAATATTTTTTTTTATCAAATACCTCTTTTCATCCTTTATGTTTGAGAAAAATATCGGGTTAGTTATTTAAGCTTTTTAAGTTTTAAACATATTCTTTAAGTTAATTTAATGCATATATTTGGACTTTTTTAAGTTTGTACATTTCAAATAAATCTCAAAAAGGTTAACGGTGGATTAAATTCACAATATTTAAAACTTAAAAAATTTAAAGGATAAATTCTGTGTTTTTGTAAAATTTAAAGAACCAAAGAGATATTTGACCTATTTTTTAATAGGGTAGTGTTAACTTGTGCCCTTATGGCACATGTTAAGAAACCTAAAAAAAGAAATATTTTTTAAAAAATTGTGCATTCAATTCATTTAAAAGTTAAAGATTAAATGTTTCCAATAAACTATTTTTATATTTGATTTATTAAAATGTTTTTTAAAAGTGCATGTTAGCATTTCCTTTTTAATAACTTTAGGAACAACATACTTACCTCTTTTTTTAAACAAAAACAATAGAAAATGAAAGTAAAAAACACGAGTACAAGAGAAGTTTGTTCAAAAAAACTATCTCAAAATATCATTCTTCATTTTAGATCAATGTTTTTTTTTTGGTCAACATTTTACATCAATGTTAGGAGTACTATTTTATTTAGCTAGTAGCATACGTAAGACTCATTTTGTCTTACCTTTAAATGAATATATTAATGCAATTAAATGCAATGCTTGACCCCGACGACACCTCCGAACACATCCGTCCAATTGTCATCACACCCCATATCTCTCCACGTGGCACTTACACCACTTCTAGGAGGCCGGTGTGGTGTCAAACACTGCCTGCCCAATATTAAAATCCTAATAATAACCATAAATAGACCCAATAAATGAAAATGTTACTAAATAAAAAAAAATTATAGAATTTTATACTAAATAAAATAAAATGTTTTTTTTTTCAAGTCAGTGCTTAATCGGTAAAATATAAAAATTAAGGTCATGTTAACTTGTGCCCCGAAACCCAAAAATAGAAATATTCCCTCAAATTTTGCGCATTCTATTTATTATAAAGTCAAAAATTAAATTGAATACACACATTCCAACAAAAATTTACTATATTGAGTTCCTTATCTTGTGCCTTAAGGGCACAAGTTAACATTTTCCTAAAAATTATTAGGGTAGACGTTGTGGTTGGTGTTTGCACACCGACCATTCAAGTTCTGTGTGAGTTTCAATTATTATTCATCATCTGATCTTTTTTTTGTTGTGGTCGAGGTTTGAACCCCGGATCTTGCATATATTATGCATTGTCTTTACCAATTGAGTTAAGTTCACGAGGACATTCATCATTTGATCTATCTATAGAAAAAGATGTTTAGTTCAAGTTTTAAAATTAGTCTTACTAAATTTAACTGACCGTACTCAAATGGTTAGCAAATTTTAGTCAAATTATCGTATCTCTTCAATGAGAATCAAAGAGTTGCGTAAAGATTGGAGTTTGAACTTCAACTTCTCCATTTATATGTAAGTTTTTAATAACTATAGTCATTTTGTTTATCGAAAAGAATCAAAGAGTTGCAAAAACTAAATTGAAAAACTTCACAATATTTTTTTTTTAAGGAAACTTCACAATATTTTACTCACACCCTTCCCTATGCAATTCTTAAGTTTCATAAATTGACTTGCCAAGTACATATATAATGATATCAAGTTGTTGTGAAGACAAGGCCTTATAATTATTGTTAGAGAACAAAAACAAAGACCACCTCTCTTTAGAACCTGATTTTACTATATTTGTGGGGTGCTAGTAGGAGCTGTATAGATAGAGACTTTTGCTTACTTCATTTCATCTCCATCTTCTCTCATCTCATCACACACATTCATTCATCTTCCCTTATCTCCCTCTCTCCAATTTTCTTCATCTTTCTTTTCTATGGGAAATTGTCAAGCTGTTGATGCTGCAGTTCTTGTGATCCAACATCCATGTGGGAAGATAGATAGATTGTACTGGCCAGTAACTGCTAGTGAGGTTATGAAAACCAATCCTGGTCACTATGTTTCTTTGATTATGCCATTACCTCCTCAACCTCAAGAACAGAATCAAGAACAAAAGACAGTTAGGTTTACTCGTGTTAAGTTGCTTAGGCCTAATGAAACTCTTAATCTTGGTCATGCTTATAGGCTCATCACTAATCAAGGTATGTATCTTCCTTTGCATAGTTCTAAATTGTAGTCTGCAACGGTAGTTCGGTTTTGCAAGAATGAGTTAGGCCAAATTTCAACAGTTTCGGTCTTAATATAAATAGTTTAGAATCTTCATAATTTGTCCACATTTTATTTTTAATATAAGATTTACAGCGTAACTGCAACTGCAATCTTAATCGAAATAACTTTGTATTGACTATTTTTTTTCCTTCCAGAAGTCAAACCAGTCCATCGAAATTGCGTATTGAATTTCTTATAGTTTAGATAGTTTTGTGAAAAGGGTCATTGGCTATTTTGTTGCTTCATGTTGTTAATTTTTTTTGTGTTATGTTTATGATTATAGAGGTTATGAAGGTATTGAAAGCAAAGAAGCATGCAAAGAGTATGAAGACAGAGGGACATGCAGTGAAGGTAGAAAAGGAAGGTTCAGGTTGTGAGACAAAGAAAGGAGAAGAATCTGACCAAGGAAAGACATATCAGGTATATCTCATATTCTAATATATCAATAGTCCTTTTCTTTCTTTCTTTTTTCAACCCTTCCATGAATAATATTATAGTAAGAAGTTTTTTTAATTAATCTAAGTAGTGAATCTATTAAAGACTTTTATCTATCTACCAAATCTCACATCACATGGCGCATGTTCTATAAGTGCTGAATCTTAGTGGATTTATTTCATATTGATACCAATATGACATGCAATTTCAATTATTGTTTTCCTTGTCAAAGCATTGGCACCTGGTCATAAATTTCAAAGAACATGAAATGACTTATAATCCTAAATTTTGAACAATTTTTTTAACATATAAATACTTATTTATAAGCTATTTTCACCTAACATATAAGTACTTATTTCTAAACTATTTCTATACTAAAAGTAATAAAGTCAAACTATTTTCATATAATTAAAAGTTTTTTTCCTAAGCTATCCTAAAAAGCTTATGAAAATAAATTGAAAACGGCTTATGAACATGTCATAAGCTGTTTTGGTATGTTCTTCCGAACCGTCTCAAAAGTGTTTATATCAGTAGATAAGTTTAACCATGATTTTCAACAATGATGCTAAAGTACATAATGAATTCCAGGGAGGCAGAGCAGAGAGACACAAGCAAAGGTCAGGAGGGTCCACAAATCCTGCTGCTGTACAGAGGTCAAAATCCTGGCGCCCCTCTTTACAAAGCATTTCAGAGTCACCAAAAGTGTAATCATGCAAATTTGTGATATGAATAGTGGTTCATAGAACATAGTTTGACTACCTCTAAAATGTTGGATGGTTCCTGTTAAATAGGAATTAATGAAAATTTAACTGAGGTTTGAACCAAGATTTTGTCTTCCTTCAACAACCATGATTCAGGTGGTAAAATGTTTGTATAGCACCAACAGGAAGGGAAAAGAGAAGTAATGAATGTAAAAATCTTTTAGAAATGAGTTTTGTTACTGATATAGTTACATCATTGACACTTCCACATACTCCGGATCATGGTTTTAAATTGCAGTTATTTAGAGGTTTCCGCAATAGAATTAACGGAAATGTTGCATAAAGTGAAAAATATTATCACGATGACATCTCGACAATACAAACATTTACCGTAGCAAAATATCTAAATTTCATCCATCCGGCCATGTATTGTGTGAAAGGAAATCTCACGGTGGAAAGCTAATTCGGGATACATTCGTGAACATAGGCTTCGCTAGAAATAACAATGTTGTAGAATTAATTGCGACCGGATCAGTGCCATTTGTCAGTATTCTACCGCAATATAAAGGTTTACAGTGTAACTATAGTTGTGAACACGGTCACAATTTAGAAGAACCATGGTTTAGATTTACCAAATGAGTTATCTTATTCCAACATATAACTTGAATAGAACTTTTTTTTATCAAAAATAAAAATAAAAAAATAAAAAATGAAAGTGTGAAAGGGGTGACTTATAGATGGTCTGCAACTGTAATACGCGTCATATTAAATAAATTGACTATGATTTTTAACAACTAACTATATTGTAAATACAACTGCAATTTAAATTTTTTGGTGAGTTTCAAAATTCTTAGTCCTTGTTGTCAACATAATTGAGCCCATAACAGTGACACAATTGTAGCCAGTACTATATCCTTGAAAGGCTCCATCAAGAATGGCCACACCAGGACCATACTTCAATTGCAAACAATAAAGAAATACTTCCTTCTGTCTCAAATCTAAACAAAGATTCTTTTTTCCAATTCATTGAATAATCGATATATTTCGTCTATAAGTTATTTAATTAATCTAAAAAATAAAAAGAATCTTTGTTTATATTTGAGATAAAATATATTAGTCAAAGCTGGTATACTTAAGATAGATAGATATATTCAAGTTCAACTATTTGGTTCTAAGCTCAAGAATCTAACAACAGGTAGCACGTCAAAACAATGTCAGCTTTGGACCAAACATGTCAGAAAAATTGAAATACTTTTATATAGAGATTGTCTAAAAAACTGTGCTAAGTTTGCAGTAATTTGAAAGAAAATAAGTTTTCACAGGGTCAATTATTGCCTCCTGATTGGAAAGAATGTAAAAGAGGTTCCCTTTACTGCACAAGGAAATAGTACCTTATCAGACTATAGTGTATCTTCAGCTAAAATTAAGAAAGATTTATTATCATTGAAGTGTAAAAAACCACAAAATTTTGATAATTACTTGGATTTGATTTTCCATTAGTTAATATAGATCAATCACATATACAAGAGAACTTTTGATTAATTAAGTCTCTAATATGGTTTTTTATTTTATTTTAATTAATTCATGTACAAGTAAAAAACCAGTTGATGAACAGATACCAAACTGATCAATCATAATAAATTATAAGTTGATGTTCTAACTGCAGATTCTTGACCCTCAAACCATGATTATTTAGAATATTTGGGCATCATACATCATATTAGGCAGGGTCCATGACTGTATAAGTAGCAAATAAGGACCATGATGGGGGCCTGTTATGTCAAAAAACCAACCAGTATGCACATCCTAATATGAACCAGCATGCAAACTGAACTCTAACCAAATTCAAGGGGTCTCTCTGTATAGGCCCCCCCAAATTGTTCAACCTATCGGAACGTAACCTCTGATCGGTGTTTTCAAGATACCAGCAATATATGTAACACTTACACTTCAAATTGAACGTTGAATGATATCAAACATTGTCTAACACAGCACTCACCTGACACCGATATATTGGTGTTTACTCATACAATTTGAATTGAGCACTACTCAAGGCATAAAAAATTGATTTCTAAGGTGAGGACGTAGTGCCCACCACGTATGTATAAATACATTTTCTGATCATATCTCATCTAATGTGAGACTTGTAACACACCCTCTCACAAATAGGACTAGACAAATGGAGTGTAACCCAATAGCATACAATCTAATGGATTTTGGATAGAATCTGAATAAATGTGACCACACAATTTATTTCACAACTTTAGTGCTTCAATAATCTAAAACATCCAAAGAACTGTATATCACCACATGACTAGACCTAGACCTATATCATAGAGGCTATACTAATTGAGACACAAAACAGACAAACCTGGTAAACCTAACTAGGATATTTTTTGCAATCATTAAGGAAATTTGGTATTAAATTGCATTCTCTCAATCAACTAAGGGCCACAAGTCAAATTTACAATAAATCCTTGAAAGGCAAAAGGAAGGTCCAATTATAAAATAATGGCACATGCAATTGGGACCGTATTGTGACTTATCAATAAACATTTATGATATTCTTCTTAATTATTTATGTTACTTGATTTCTTTTATGAAAAGAATGTAGGCCACAAACATTACTAAACAGAAGTTCCTTTGGTTGTAAGAATATTGGCCACAAAATTATGATATAAGTATATGAGAATGTTCTTAATTTAATATCTGTGAATTAAATGCTTGGCTTTCAAGTTTCAACTTTATATTCACACATTGTTCATGGTATTCAACATGATTAAATTCTATCCCCCCTCCCCCTACCCACCTTCTTTGACAAAATCATGTTGAACCTTAAGCATTTGAATTTTATGAGTTAGATGAAGAAAAGTTGACCTTTTTCTGAATAATATGTTGAACATCACAAGAAATTTGGTCAAACATAAAGCAAAACTCAATAAGAGTTAGCTTTGTTTGGAGAAACAGCTTAATTAAACGCTTATAACATAACATAAGTGTTATCATGTATAAGTTATTTCATTAACAAAAGATGAAATAAAGTTGAAATGTTTTCAAAAAAGTTATAAGTTTTTTTCATAACCTATTCTCGAGAAAATATTGAAATTGGCTAAAAAAACTTATGAACATGTCATAATTTGTTTTCATACTTTCTCATATATACAATCTCGCAAGTGTTTTGGCTGATAGATAAGCTCAAATAAGTCAATTCACACGTACCATTAGTAAATTAAAGCATATTTTATGTTTACATTGCAATCAGGAAATATCAGTAGAACTTGAAGCATATCTTTTTAAGAATAGCCCTAGCTCTAACTCTACAGAAAGTTTCCTAAGAATTGAGAGAAAGAAAAATATGGGTGTGCCGTGTCCTATGGTTTACTATGAATGCAAAGTGAGTACTTAAAAAACAATAATCAGTACTTGATAGTTGATATGGTCTGACAGAAGAAATATTCTTTTATAACTCATGCCATCAAATGAATCCGACCATGACAACAACAACAATCGCGCCTTATCTCACAAACTGAGGTCGGCTTGTAGTCAGGATCGAGTGCTAGTTCGTAGGATTGTACGATCCTATTTCCCATGGCATCTCAATCGTACTTCGGCTTTACTCAGGTTCGTTTTTGCTCTGTTTCTCCTCTATTTCATCTGTTTTTCCTCTATTTTCCCTCTATTTATGTTTTTTAAATTCTTTCCTGTTTTTGCTCTATTTTCTCTGTTTTTGTTCTCTCAACTCTATCAACAACCTATTGATCCTACTTACGAAATGTGTTATGACCCTCGTGTTTACGATCTTTCACCTGCCTATTGATCCTACTTCAAAACTCGAACCTGACTGCATATGCAAGGATCAAAGGACGTCATAATATTCTATCATATACATCATATCTATCCAATTTATTAATCTCTAAGATATTTCTTTTATAGTTTTTAAACCTGACAACATATGCTCATTCAAGCGTTTTCATAATCCCATAGCATTGAAGCACAAAGACACGTCACAAGGCTTCACTTAGTGCTGCTACATCGCCATATCATGCAATGTTTTTTAGTATGTACATTTTGCAGTGGAATTGAAAGGGTTCATTTTAGACTCGATATTCTGCACATTTTGTTTTGAGTAAGATCTTGATTTGGATAATCTCCCACAAAAATGCCCACCTCTCCCAATGTAATATTTCTTTTTGAACAAACCACTATTTTGTTCCTCCATGTCACACTGGACTAATTTATTTTATTTTTTTTAAGCCAGAGGGAAGTAGATTAAATAAAAGTACAAGGAACAAGAATTATCAAACTATACATTATGTCATATTGGTTTTTTTTTTTTATTTTTAAGAAAGGATATCTCATTTCATTTCATCCATAATAAGATAGTGAATACAATAAGGTGGATGGCAGAAATATTGGGACTAACTAGCATGTAATATAGACGCTTAAGCAAGATTATGAACGACTCTATTAGCTTGTCTCCTAATAAAAGCTAGAGCATAACTAGTATTAGATGAAACCAGAGCCCTACAATTAGACAGTAAACTTCCTAGTTCATTCACAAATAAACTGTTGTTGAGGACTACATTCACAACTACCTGATCAATTTCAAAAACTACCCGATTGAGGCTTAGGTCAAGAGCAACTTAAATTGCTTGTTGTAGAGTGGTAGTTTCACATTCACATTCGACTGTGGTTTCAACAGAGGGAAAAATCATGGATTGTGCTTGGATAAGATATCCAAAGCTATGAAAGACTCTAACATAACGATGAGGACAAGATACTACTAACGCATATGATGACATTGAAATGAATATCACAACTTTGGTTTAGGTTGTCTTTGGTAACACAAAAAAGCTAGCTTACAGCTTGTTGGACTAACTTATAAGCTTGTTTTGATAGAATGAGATGTGTTTGGTAAAAAGTTTTTCTCACTAGCTTATAAGGTTTTTTAAGAAGTTAATTCAAGTAGCTTTTGAGTTTTTAGCTTGTAACTTTTTATATTTTCTTCCAATTTTAACCGTATTAATTTAATTTAATTATTTTTTAATAAAACTAACC
>Ga0315914_1002568_pt1 | contig 27779 bp, 12 predicted proteins | sample MpolenodulesMG_FD_203920 | JGI IMG/M metagenome (GOLD analysis project Ga0315914, IMG submission 203920) | Medicago polymorpha root nodule microbial communities from Los Angeles, California, United States - elongated nodules | ecosystem: Host-associated > Plants > Roots > Nodule | place: USA...
AAAACCTTCTAAGAAAAGGCCATAAGAAAACCCAAAACAACATCAAAGACAACAAAAAAAAAGTAACTGAAAGCGAAAATTAGGTAATACATAACAGTCCCTCAAAAACTCATCTGGGATAAAAATTGGCAAAGAATCCCCACTAAACCGTATCAATTATATGATGACCATGGTTCACCAAGCTTATCCGTACAACCATTGCCTTCCATGAAAATGAGAAATAAAATCACTCGAATACAAGAGAGATACAGTTGAAATGAAATCACTCTATTCAACTTTTTCCTTTTGTTCTTGGATAAGAAATTAGTAAACTTTTTCTTTTGACTCTTTGGAAATTTAATTTAATTTAGTTTTTTGATGTAATTAAATAAATGATTATATATGTTTTTAATTGACATTTCTGTCCATTTAATTTTTCCATTGAAACATTTTGTTTGAATGGGCTATGGAAACATATTTTATTATTAATTAAAAGTATTTTCATAGTTTCCTCATAAATATATTAGATTAATTGAAAGTTTTGCTTAACCACAAAAAAAAAAGTAACATGAATTTCAATACCCGTCACTTTCGGTGACACGCAAGCACGATAAAAAAATTGCAGCAGCTTGTGTTTGTTTAAGAAAGACTAAGTCAAATCCGTATAGTAGGGAAAGCGTAAATGTTAACATCCTAATGATGAAAAACAATAAAATTATGGAAAATGTCGACGAGTTCCCCTGTAGCTATATAGCACTCTTTTAACATCTTTAAATACTAACATTTTATATAACGGATTTGTTTGAGCACACCCACTAATTTTTATGTGGGAATATTTTAGCAAGCTACACCTTAGGATGTATTTAACCACCTTTTAGTTATCACTTCTTAAAACACTCATTTTAAAAATTAATTTGGTGTATTCCAACAAATGTCTATAGGAGTTGTTAACATACACCCACTTATTTTTTAAAATGAGTGTTTTAGCAACATTCATCTTAAGGTGTATTTAACAACTTTTTAGTTATATACCTTGATAAAAACTAGTGGGTCTATCATAACAAACTCCTTTATATAAATATGTGTAATCTGTGTATTGGAAATTAAAATATTTAATTTTTTTTACGAAAAAGTTTCTTGCTTTAGAATCCTTTACAAATACTCCTGTGACCTTCGTTAACAAAACCTTCAAAATATAAACATATTTCGTAAGGTTTTTTGAGAGTGTCTCGCACCATTTTTGAAAAGCCGAAATAGCACGAGTGTGGTAATGAAATGGAGTTAAAATCATCTCCATTTTTTATCCTCTTCATTTCTTTCATTTTGAGAGGTAAAACACAAAAAAGGAGTTAATAGAGGATCCTTTCTCACAAGTTTTAAAAAGTATAAAATAATTAATGATGGTGGAGCGCACTTGGTGGCAAAACCCGAGTTAAGATCCTCTCCATTTTGTATCTTTTCAATTTCTTTCATTTGGATAGATAAAGACACAAAAAATCTTGCAAATAAATAATAAAGGTGATATCCATTTAATGATGAGACCCACAATCTATTTTTTGTATCTATCTTTCATAATTGCAATCTACATTTATTTTTATAAATGAAGAGAATCTCAATTCACAAAACTTATTATCAATTTTTTGTGTTTATCGCATTTCAAATTGTATACTCAAAGGATCATAACCCACTGAAATCATATCTATTTTTCTTGGCAATGGGAATAACTTTAGAGTAGAAAGATCTAGATTTGAGCACAATAACTATACCCTCCGAAGATAAGAAAAATGATCCATAATGTCCATAATGTTAGCAACAATATGAATTTGAGATGTTTGAAATTTGAACCTCAAACCTGACATATATTATACATTACAAACAGAGTTAAGTTTACGGAAATTGAGATGTTTTAACTTTAGGCTCCTAATCATTTAATTTTATTTGTTTTCTCAAACAAAATTTTGTTTTCTCAAAGAGAATTTTGAGTTTGTTAGTTACGGATTAAAATACAAGTGATTTTTACATTGTATAATTTAAAATTTTTATAAATATAAAAAAATCAAATTTAATTTTCCGTTTGTTTACCGTAATAAAAATTATTTTTTTAATTAGTTAATCTGTTTGAATACTACTATATATAAAAAGACTTTCTCTCTTTTTAAAAAAAATTCTATTCTTGAAAAGCAATTCTTAACAACTTCTTACTTAAATATATTTTTTAATTTTTTTAGATTCTATTTTTTTTTTTTAAAACCATAACAAACCAATACTCCATTTGTTCCGGATTAACTGAGCCAAAAACACATTTCACACGTATTAAGAAAATGTATAAAGGAAGGAGAGAGAAAAATAGTTTTAAGTGCACTTGTTAAGTATTTGTGCATTCTCCACTAAAGTGGAATATATTGAATTGAGAATGATGAAAGTAGTATTAATTAGAGTTATAAAAGGAAAAAAGTAATTAATATTGTATTGAAAAGTAAAATGACTCAATTATTTTGAGATTTTTTGTTTTACAAATGACTCAGTTATTACAGGACGGAGGGATAACAATAATTTGAAATGTGGTTATTTCCTTAAAAAATCTCTAACAAAGTACCTCATTTGATTTCAATTAATTTGATCTAAAGTATGTGTATGTGTCATCTCTATCCACTATTAAATTTGATCCGATTTTTATTTGACTTTATTTCCTAAATTTAATCCATTAAGGAAAGTTCCTATGTCATTCTTATCGACTATTAAATGCAGGTAATGTCGACATAAATTACAAGATTAAGTGACAAAATTTTCCATATAATTTTATTTTCTTATATTATTTTTAGTCAAAGAAATTTCCTCCCTCCCCTATAAAACAAACAGATAGCCAGTAATTTAGTTACTGAATTACATTTTCTGAATAATAATAATCAGAATTAAGAATGGCACCATTTAATTTCAACGTGTTTATGTTACTCTCTCTTTTATCCATTGTTACTCATATTGATGCTATTAAACCTCTTCATCTTCAAGAATTTTCTGATTTCAATCGGACCAGTTTCCCACCAGGCTTTGTTTTTGGAACAGCCTCCTCTGCATTTCAGGCATGCACCAGCAACCATCTTTCAATTTATGCAACATACATGCAATGTAGAAGCGTTGTTATTAGACTATGAAGCATGGACACTGGCACCAAATACGACACTGACACTGCATGCTGACACACTGTTAATAATTTGAGAAAATCATATAATTCAGTGTAATTATATGTGTCGATGTCGTGTCGGTGTCATAATACGTCTAGTGTCTATGTTTCATAGTATTAAACATTTAATTGTGTACTGATTTTATATTTTCATGTTATTTGAAATTTTAGTATGAAGGTGCAGCAAGAGAAGGTGGAAAAGGACTAAGTATATGGGATACCTTTACTCATAAATACCCAGGTTGTTATTAACTACTGTTCTTTTTATTTTGAAACAAATATGAATACCGTCATGTGTTCTATTTTTGTGTTCATTTGTGGCAAAAAATTGCATCATGTCCTGTATCTTTGAATATCGTGTTTTATTCTGTCAGAAAAAAAAACAGTATCATGTGTTTTTTTTATATGATAAAGTATCGTATAAAAAGTATCATGTGTTCTATTTGGATTGGTTTTGCTATTCAAAAAAGCTTAGTGACACAGTTTGTTGTCAGCTCGCCTTCGACTCATGTGTAATATTTTTTTTTGTATTATTATATATAAAAGTATCATGTGTTTTGATTTAATAATTATTTGAAAAATGGATCCACTGCAAGCCACTAGGATTGGTCTGATCGGCTGCAGTTAGTATAGTGACACAGTCCTGTTTCGGTGTCTATTCGATCAAGATCGGATGATCCTGATTTGAGCTAGGTATTTTATGAATTTTAATATAAAAACCAAATCTGTTTTTTTCTGGATCGTCCAATCAACATCGGACAGTCATTAATGACTCAATTACGTGAATGCGGGAAAATAGTGACTGAAGTGAATTCGATTTCGATTGGAAAAAATGGATCCGCTGCATCAGGCTTTACAGTGCATCTCACAATAAAGCCAGCTGTAGAGAATTGATGTTTGTTCATTTGGGGGAAACATTTCATCATACCCTATGTATTTGATCATGGTTTTAAATTGCGGTCGTTTGTTAATGCAATTGTGGGTGGGCATTGTTGCTGTTGCGATGCTTATTTTAATTGCCTAGTTACATAACATGTAAGTACCTCATATTTATCAATGAAATGTCTTGCAGAAAAAATAAGAGATAGACATAATGGAGATATAGCCGACGACTCGTATCATCGGTACAAGGTATGGTCCAAATTGTAGTTTTGCAGAGGTATATAAAATACAAATGTAACTTATACTTAAGAGTCCTGATAGACTGCTTTATGTATTTTAGGAAGATATTGGAATCATGAAGGATTTGAATATGGATGCTTATAGATTTTCCATTTCTTGGTCTAGAGTACTACCAAGTAAGTCATACTTTTGTTAATATTCATCGTTGTATATTGGTGATTTATAGTAACCATCATAAATTTCTTATCAACTATTTGCAGAAGGAAAGTTTAGTGGAGGTGTAAACCAGGAGGGAATAAACTACTACAACAACCTCATCAATGAAGTATTGGCTAATGGTAAAATTCATCAAAATTTTATTCACGTGTTCTCACTTTTCACATTGTATTAGAATTTAAAATCATATCCACATGGTCGTTAATGATAAATAATCATTGAGAATAATGCAGGTATGCAACCATATGTAACCCTTTTCCATTGGGATGTTCCCCAAGCCTTAGAGGATGAGTATCGCGGTTTTTTAAGCCGTCGTATTGTGTGAGTGACAACAATTTTCCATCTAGAGCTATTTCAGTATGATTATTTGCGGAAAGGTTGCAGTAAATCAAATTAACTGATTAACTTATGTAATTTACGAGCTTGCAGAGATGATTTTAGGGACTATGCTGAACTTTGCTACAAGGAATTTGGTGATAGGGTGAAACATTGGATTACTTTGAATGAACCATGGAGTGTGAGCATGAATGCTTATGCATATGGGAAGTTTGCACCGGGTCGATGTTCAGATTGGTTAAATCTGAATTGCACAGGAGGTGATTCAGGGACCGAACCTTATTTGGCTGCACACTACCAACTTCTTGCTCATGCTGCTGCTGTAAAACTTTACAAGACCAAATATCAGGTCCTCTGTTTTAAAACCAAAATGTTATTCAAATTCGGCACTGAATCTTTATGTCCTGAAATTCAAATAACATGAGACTAGTTGATAGATCATACTTATTTTTTTAGTTTGAACTTATTAGAGCTGTTTCTAACCAAATAACCAAAATTTTGAAATATGCAGGCATCTCAAAGTGGTAAAATAGGGATTACCTTACTCTCTCATTGGTATGAGCCGGCCTCTCAAGCGAAAGCAGATGTTGATGCTGCACTACGAGGCCTCGACTTTATGTTTGGCTGGTAAAGATTAAACTTTTTTTTTTGGTATACGGTAAAGATTAAACTTAACTATTCGTAGCTACACACTAATTTTTTTTGAAAATATGATCACGATATGATCTAGTGGTATATCATTACACTTAGCAAGAAGACTGTTGATTTGCTGAATTCAAATGCAACGATGTGCCATTTGATTGCATCTGCATTTTGCATTTTGCTGTAGGTATATGCATCCAATCACAAAAGGTAGCTATCCAAAAAGCATGCGATCTTTGGTGGGAAACCGGCTACCGAGGTTCTCCAAAAAAGAATCCAAGCATCTTAAGGGGTCCTTTGATTTTCTCGGCCTAAACTATTACTCATCCTTTTATGCTGCTGATGCACCTCACCTAAGCAATGCCAGACCAGCCATACAAACTGATTCTCTCATTAATGCTACATGTAATTATCAAGTTAATTATATGCTTATAGTAGTTAATTAAGTACATATTCTGAAATTTATATCTAAGCATGATTTATTAACTTTTTTCATAACAGTTGAACATGATGGCAAGCCCCTTGGTCCAATGGTATGTATTTCATCATTTCATTAGAAGCTAGCTTACATATCAATTCTTTTTCATTTGTAGCTTTTGTGCTCCAAAATATTATTTCTAAAGTATAATGATAGCTTTATTTATAATTATACGCAGTCTGCTTCCAGTTGGTTATGCATTTATCCACGAGGATTTCGACAATTGTTGCTTTACGTCAAGGAGCATTACAACGACCCCGTAATTTACATTACTGAAAACGGTAATACTTTTACTGTACTTATTTTCTAAGATATTATATGCACAATACTGTAATATTATTATTAATAAAGATAATGAAAGTCTGATAAAATTAATTGATAGGTCGTGATGAATTCAACGATCCAACATTATCACTTGAAGAATCCCTTTTAGATACTGACAGAATCGATTACTTTTATCGTCATCTTTATTATCTTCAAACTGCAATCAGGTTAGTAATGCTTTATCAGAATCGGCTCTAAGCCCCTAGTTATTCATTTGTACTAGGTTTTATACATATTAATTATTTTTATTGACCATTATGCATAGCAGGGATGGTGTGAATGTAAAGGGATACTTTGCATGGTCATTGTTGGATAACTTTGAATGGGAATCTGGCTTCAGTTTGCGATTTGGACTCATCTTTGTGGATTTTAAAGACAACTTGAAAAGACACCCAAAACTCTCGGCGCATTGGTTCAAGAATTTCCTAAAAAAATCTTAGACATACTATGTATTTATGCATTGTTCCAAGAAAAGTTTTGTTTAAATGAACTTTTTCTGAGAAGTTGGTTAAATGAACTTAGGATTAGAGAAGAGTCATATGAAAGTCACTCAATGATCTATGTGAAATGTAAGAATCGCTAATAAAAGAATTTAGATTTATGAAAGGATTTATCATTCGCTCACTTATACTCTAATGCAATTTATCATTCACTCCCTTATACTCTAATGCAATTTTTCTAGTGATTATGATATATACTAGCTAGGTACAATATATTAAATGCAAATGAGAGAACATTTTCTGTTTGGAAATGCTGCATAATTTCCCTCTCTGTGAACCAAGTGGAAATGTAAAATAACACAGGAAAATTTTTAGCACAAGAAATTTTTTAGCTTAGAAAGCCTTTTCAATGTGAATAAGGAAAAACCACGGGACCCGTAGACCTCTTGACTACACTATAATAATGATTGAGAATACAAATTTTTATCTTTAGGTGGACCTAACTATGTATGTTAATTTGTAGATACAATTCTGGTTCACCATTTTTTTTTTCTTCCTCAAAACACTAGCTCAGACTTTCTATTTTTCTCGCAACTCTTTTATGAGGAACTCTAATTTTTCTCACAACTTTGTCAGGATTATGTTGTGCTTCGTTACTTTGATGAAGCTCCTATTTATAGTATGCCTATGATCCATAGGCATACTAAAGGAGAAATTTAACATTTAATTTGGTGCACTATTTGTCGTTGGACTCCAACAATTCTCTCTCCCCCTCCAGCCAAAGCGAAAATATCTTCAAATTAGTTTGGGGTTGCTGCCAAGCTTGCATCTTCTTTACAAAATTCTAACTTTTAATTTCGTAGAGCTTTTGTCATCATATTTTCCCCATTGTCATCGGTATGAATTTTTTCTATTTGTTGTAGTTTTTCTCTAGGACATCACATATCCAATGATACCTCACATTCATGTGTATTGACCTTGAATGGTATGTCGAGTTCTTTATGAGGTGAATTGCACTTTGACTATCACAATAGGGAACATAACTTTCTTGATTCTGGCCTAACTCTTGCATGAACTTCTTCATCCACAAGATCTCCTTACAACTGTTAGTGATTGTGATGTATTTGGTTTTTGTGGTACTTAAAGCAACACACTTTTGTAGTCGTTATTTCCATGAGATAACATGGTATGTTGAGTTCTTTATGAGGTGAATTGCACTTTAATTATCACAATAGGGAACATGATCACTTTCTTGATTTTGGTCTAACTCTTGCATGAACTTTTTCATCCACAAGATCTCCTTACAACCGTTAGTGATTGTGATGTATTCTTCTTCCGTGGTACTTAAAGCAACACACTTTTGTAGTCGTGATTTCCATGAGACAACTCCCCCTACAAAAGTAATCAAATATCCAGATGTAGACTTCCTTGAATCTACATCTCCCGCGATATCAACATCTACATGTCCAACAAGAATTTGATTTCCATTGCCAAAAATATAAGCACTTTTTGGCTGTTCCTTTTAGATTACCTCAGTATCCATTTCACAACACTCTAGTGTTCCTTTCCTAGGTTCGATAGGAATCTACTCACAACTCCTACAACATAACCAATTATGGTCTCGTGCAAACCATGACATACATAAGACTATCCATAACCGAAGAATAGTAGAGGGAACCTAGCTCATTTCTTCTTTTTTCTTGGTCATTCTCTAGACATTATCTTACTATGTTTCAAATGATCAGGTCGTGGAACATGCACAAGTTGTGTATTTTGCATGTTGAACCTTTCAAAAACTTTCTTGATATAATCTTCTTGTGACATCCAAAACATTCTTGATACTTTCTTCAGTACACCGAGGTTTTTCATAGGATAAGATTTGCTCAATGCCTTCTTGAGAGCGTATATCTTTGTCTTATCTTTCCCAACAATAAACATATCAACATCATACATAAAAAATAAAAAAATCAAACTTAAAAAAGAGAGAAAAAAGCATTGAAAAAAAAGGAAGAAGAGTGAAAAAGGAAGCGGATTTTTTCTAATACTTGTTTTATTTTTTTATTGTTGTGTTTGTCTTTCATTCTAAGCCTTTGTATCTTTTTTGGTTACCATTAGTAATTTTTTTTATTTTTGTTTTGTATTGATTGATTTGGTTTCTCTAAAGAACTAATAAGAGCAATTGAGTGGTAAAACACAAGATTGATTCATTATAGAAAAAGCCGAGAAATGAGTGTAAACACGTGAGTAGAGTGGTAAGCCCAATTTTAAACACTTTTTTTTTTATTTTTCACTAAGTTTCATAATCATGTCTGGTCCATTTTCAACGGTGAGGCAAAACATTGGCTCTTAAAATGAGAGCAACGATGGAACAAATGCAACATGTCAAGAGATTAAGGCGGTAAATTTAACCTCAGAATTGATGAACTGGAAAGGAGGTCAAATGAAATTAATGATGATAGTGGGGATGAGAAGGATAGGTGGCGTAGGAGAAGAGAGAGGAGAGAAAGGGTGGAAGGTATGAGTGGCATAAAAAAAGAGGTTCCAACTTTTATTGGAAAAAGTGATCCGGATGCCTATTTGAAGTGGGATCAAATTAGGAGAAGAAAGTGCAAGTTGCATGCCTTGAATTTAAGGAGTATGCCTTAGTATGGTGGGATCAAATTGTCAAAGATAGAAGGAGGTATGGAGAGCCATAAATTGAGACTTGGGAGGAAATAAAGAGAATCATAAGGAGAAGATTTGTGCCATCCTATTACAATAGGGAATTACACAAGAAATTTCAAAAACTCACTCAAGGAACCAAAATAGTTGATTAATAGTACAAGGCGATGGAGGTTGCAGAGATAAGAGCCAATGTGGTGGAAGAGAATGAATCAACAATGGCTAGATTTATTCATGGCCTAAATCGTGAAATAAGTGACATAGTGGAGCTACATCACTATGTGGATTTGGATGAGTTGATGCACCAAGTCATCAAGGTTGAACAACAACTTAAAAGGAAAAGGTCAAATTAGGAGAAACACTTCTCCTTTCAACTCTCTAAGTTGGAAGGACAAGTCAAAGAAGGAGGGAGCCTCATCATCTATGTTTTATCCTTCACTCAGTTTAAAAGATTTCAATTTTTCTAATCCCTGTGTCTATTCTTGTTTCTTTGAAATGACTTATTTTTTATGATGTGATTGTAATTTATCCTAAATATTTCTAGCAGTATCACATTCTTCTACTCGTTCCCTTTCTTCCATGCTAAATGCACATATTAGAAATAGACGTGCCTTAGAGTTTATAAGTACCTTTTATTGTTCAATTTTATTGCACAAAGCTTCTGGATTTTCAATTGTGGTTCCATTAGCTTGAGTTATCAGTGTGATACAAAGTTTTCATCAGTGATTACTCACCAGATTCATGTATCTTGAGATTTGAGGAATAATTGAAACTTTCCTTTCCGTAAGTGCTTGTTTGATCCATCAAAGAATGGTGGTCTAGTTGATGGTCCTCTTTTTCGAATGAGTTTGTTTTTTGACATTTTACTTCTTCTTGAATGTTTTTCTTACACTTGTTAGGTGTGCAAACCCTTATATGAACTTATCTGATGCCAATTGAAGAAAATAAAACAGTTAAAAAATAGGGGTTTGAATTGTGACCCTTTTAGTTGTTGCATAATTTCATAAGTGTGGACTTCAGATTCTTGGAGAACAAGTTACATCAGTTTTGATGTGAACCTTGTTCTGATGTATGTATTTGTTTGCTTGATCTGGTATTTTGTTCTAAACCTGTATCTCAAGTCTTGGTGTGAAATCTTGGTTAAAGTGTATTAATTCTCAACCCTTGATTCTAAAGTGTTGAATCTGAACCATTGGTTTTGGTCTCATGAATTTGAACCCTTGGTTCTCTTAATTCTACCAAATTTATACCTTGATGATCATATTTTAGGTGTTGTTTTGATGATCAAGGATCTTTGAAAAATTTAATTTTTTTTTGACAAAAAATGATTTAAATTTTGCTTTCCTATATTTAAGAAAACTCAAATAAACTTTATTAAATTGCAGATAATATTAGAATCATAATTATCTAACATAAAATAAGTTTGTTATCATTACAACATTTTTATAAGGAATTCCGTGATTTTTCTCAAAAAATCACTCTCTTGCTTATGATGACAAAATTTTCGATTTATGATGCCATTTGTCTTGATGTGATAGAGGGATGTGCCCATAAGCTTCTTCCAGAAAACTCCACTAACTGTTATTTTGTTATTGTGGTAGTACCTAATAATTTGAATTTTTTTCCTTTTCTCTTTTCACGTAGCTTCTACTTATCAATTTCGTACTCTCAAACGATGGTAATAAAAGTAAATAAGGATGAAAAAATATTATTTAGATTGGTTTATATCTTTTATTTCCCTCTTTGCAATCGGTGAAATCTTAAGAATCAATTAATGAAAGGAGTAGGAAACTAAGATAAGAATAAAATCCTAAATTAATGAATAAAAAAATGGAACAAATGAGACTTACCAATTGGTGGAGAGAGAGAGTGATTCATTCTATTGAAATTGCTTCATGAAGCTTTGAAATGAAGAGATCCGTAAAGAATGCAAGGTATTATAAAGAGTGTACATGATTTAGTTAGAGATATTAGTCTAGGATTTGAATTAATCAACTAATTTCCTTTACATCAATCCAAATCATAATCTTTTTATGCTCTTTGGAGGAATTGTGGATGAATTTGAAATTTAACATATACACTAAACCCATTTAGGGTTGGCCTAGTGGTTGATTTGGGATCTTGGAGTTTGCTGCTCCAAAGATCTCAGGTTCGATTTCCTCTAGTGGCAATTTCGGTGGGCTAAGTTCATACAGAGCTTGCTCTGACTTTAAACGGGTCCCCCACAAGTGGGCGGTGAGATTGGTTCCCTCAGACTAATCGATTCTTAGATCGAATACAGAGTTTTAAAAAAAAACATATACACTAGCTATATCTCTCATATAACCTAGAGTTCACATAAAATTCAACAATAACATTCGCCCTTTTGTGATTACCCCTTTTATAATGTGAAAGGTTATCATAGAATAGAAAAATTGGTAAAATAAGTAAGAATTGTGACGAGACAAGTTTTTAATATGACCTCTTTGTTAAGTATGCTAAATAGGCAAACACAATACTTTGATGTACTTAAGAGGCATTTAATATGATTTTAACTTTACGAATTTTATTTTACAAATCCATTCGGGATAAAAACTAGTTAAGGCATGTAAGGAGAGGATAAAATTTATTAATTACCATACAATATTTCATACATGCAAATGGTAGAAAACATGGTTAAAGCTTTCAAGTATATTTATGTTATAATTATCTTTCTTCTCTATTTTTTCTTTCAATGAATATTGATGGTAAGCCAATTTAATCCTTTTCAATTTTTTTAGTTACTTACTGCATAATATTTTATCCCTTTCATTATCATCCGTTTACTCTCTTTTTTCATTACAACGGCTAAATGTTATCAAGATTCTGATTGTCTAAAAGATATGTGCTCATTTCTTTTTATACCAAAGTGTACTGTTACAAAATATTTTCCTATTTTCTTGGGAGGTATATGTGGATGTGATTGAGCAATGTGTCCATGACATTCAGCAAGAAAACTCCATGAGCTGTTGTTTTGTTATTGTGATTGAGCAAATCATAATTTTTTTATGCTCTTCTGAGGAATTGTGGATGAATTTGAAATCTAACATATACACTAACTATATTTCTCATATAGCCTAGAGTTCACATGAAATTCAACAATAATATTCGTCCTTTTGTGATTATCCCTTTTATAATGTGAAAGGTTATCATATAATAGAAAAATTGGAAAAATAAGTAAGAATTGTGACGATTAATAAGTTTTTAATGTGACCTCTTTATTAAGTATGCTAAAGAGGTAAACACAATACTTTGATGTACTTTTTTTTTTTTTGACAAAATACTTTGATGTACTTAAGAGGCATTTAACATGATTTTAACTTTAGGACATTTTTTTCACAAATCCATTCGGGATAAAAATTAGTTAAGGTATGTAAGGAGAGGATAAAATTTATAAATTACAAAGTGATAAAACCATACAGTATTTCATACATGCAAATGGTAGAAAACATGGTTGAAGCTTTCAAGCATATTTATGTTATAATTATCTTTCTTTTTCTATTTTTTCTTTCAATGAATATTGATGGTAAGCCAATTTAATCCTTTTCAATTTTTTAGTTACTTACTGCATAATATTTTATCTCTTTCATTATCATCCGTTTACTCTCTTTTTCATTACAGCGGCTAAATGTTATCAAGATTCTGATTGTCCAAAAGATATGTGCTCATTTCTTTCTATACCAAAGTGTACTTTTACAAAATATTTTCCTATTTTCTTGGGGGGCATATGTGGATGTGATTGAGCAATGCGTCCATGACATTCAACAAGAAAACTCCATGAGCTGTTGTTTTGTTATTGTGTTAGCACCCAATAATTTGGATTTTTTCCGTCTTCTTTTTATAGACCTTGTAATTGTGGAAAATAGTATCATTTAGATTGTCTTCTAGATTTTATTTCCCACTTTGCAATTGGTGAAATCTTAATAATGAAAATCGAAGATAAGAACAAAATCCTAAAGAATGAGTAAAAAAAGGACGACTAAGACTTACCAATTGTTGGAAAGTGTTACAAGCAAATGGTAGAAAATATGGTTGAAATTGTCAAGCTTGTTTATGTTATGATTATCTTTCTTTCCCTATTTCTTGTTGCAATAAACATTAAAAATAAGCCAATTTTATCATGTTCAAATTTTCTTAGTTACTTACTAGATGATATTTATCCATTTTCGGTCCACCTTATGTAAGGGTTTGAAACCGTTGAAAAAAAAAAAACAAGTGTACTAGTTTGTCGCCAAGTAGTAATATTTCTTAAGAAAGAGTTCATATCCACAGCCTAGCTTCAACATAACTAATGCGATTTTGATTAAGTTATAGTAACATAAAGGGGAGTTTTGGTCATGGAAAATGATTGGGATGAGTTTTCTTAAAAGAGAAATATAGAAAACGATTAAGTCATGTGAGATTTCCTTTCCTGAATTAATTGACTAACTATAAATTATGAATTCATATACTACTAATTACTTGCTTTCAATACTTTTTAAACGATCACACTTTTTAATGACTTAAGAAGCCCCAACCTAATTCAAAAGTTTAAGAGCACCAAAGTAAGTAACAATTATTATTGATTTATGTCTAAATTTAATCAATAATTGAATGGTTAAACTAGGTCAAGCCAAAAAAGTTAGAGTTAGTAATCATTGTATTATTTGATTTACGGACAAAAGTTAGGGCTAGTACACATTGATCACATAGAAAGCATTAAGAACAAAATAACCAAATGAAATAGCAAAGTAACCGACTGGTTATTCATAGAATTATTTAAAGTTACATGAAAAAATAATTACAGGGAATTATCTACTCATGATTTCTAAACACATATAATTATACATGAATAAAAGAACATGAGAGAAATATCACCCGTTGATGATTCCTTGGCTCTCGAATGGCTTTGGTCGCTCCAATCCTCTAGAAATTGTGTTTATGTCTTCTTGTGCTTGTCAAAAGGTGTTTTCTACTGACCTAGGGGTCAATATTTATAGTTGTTCATTTCCCTAAGTTTTAGGGGAATTGGTTTGCGACGCGAGCCTATACCTCATGATGCAAGATATGAAGAGAACATATCATTTTGACCTAATCTCACGATGCGGCGCTCACAACCCACGATGTGAGATATATAGTAGTGATCATAATGAGTGCATTTCAAGTGAGATGTCCAAATGAAATTCATGGTATTCTCACGACACAAGGCTCATAGTCTACGATGCGAGTTAAGCAGTAGCTGACTCATTGGTTCCTTTGCTCCTTGATCCATTTTTTCTCACTTGAACGTCTGTGATGACTAATGGTCATAAACAATGCTGGTAACACATTTTAACACTCACTTTGCAACACTCTCTCTTTGATTGGTTAAAATTCACATGGGTCCCACCAAGTCATATGGGTCCCATATAAATATGATGGGACCCATATGAATTTTAACCCGTCAAAGAGGGTGTATTGAAAATTGTGTATTAAAATGTGTATTGCTAACATTACTTGTATAGTCATTTAACATCATAAGGGTGCATACAAGTGAACCAAGTCAACCATTAGTCAGAAAATTCCCTTACTCTCTTCTTCCCCTTATCTCTCTCTCTCACACACACATTCAAAATCAAAGTGGAGGTAAACCCATTTCTTCAAACTCTTGAAAAATCATTGCATGCAACCAAGGTTCCTCCCCTATTCATCTTTCGACCACTCAAGTTAATTTCTCTCTTCTTAGTTGCACCTCAACTAGGAAAACGGAGAAAAGATGCTTCCCTTCATCTCTTATAATCTCTGGCATACAACCTTGTTTCCCACCAATTTATCAAGCAACCCCTCGTTTTAGTGGTGAGTTCTTTATCTAAGCTGTATATTTAATTAGGCTATGAGAATTTGGTAACTATTAGGAATGTTAATTCAAAAGTTAGTTGATGTTAGTTAGCTTAATTAAAGGAGGTTAGTTGGGTTACTGGTGGAACAAGTAACAATTGAGTTAGTTGCAAAATTAACTGTGTATGAATAAGATCATAAGCATGTACCAATTGTATTCATTACTTCTATCATAAAAATTTGATTTTTCATCATTTAACTCTAAAAATTCTCGCAATTCCTTTACAAATTAATTTTCCCAGCTTCACTATCTTAAAAAATTGTTCTATCGGTATAATTTAAAATGAAACTTGGTATTTATGGTTTGGTTGATAAGGAAGGAGTAGGTTATACCCTGATTTTTAACAAGAGTGTATTTAAAACAAAACAAAAAAAAAAACTTATGAATAAAATATTCATAATCGTCCTTTGATTAGAATTAGAGTAAAATATTTTCTCCAACTTAGTATCTACCCCATTTTTTAAGTTCCTGTGATTTCCATGTAACTTAAACTATTCAGAGCTTGTGGAATAAGCCTAGTCCACAACAAAACAAGGTCATCTTCTATAAACACCATACACATGATCCCCAAAACTCAATGATTAAATAAGCTTGGAAATGCAATGCACAAGCAATTAAGTATGTGGCGGTGTTTCCCTTCTACACTTCTATTCCGTTGAGAGGTTACGACACACGAGGTCTGATGTATTATTCCATTCTCATCAAAGTGAGAACCTTGGCAAGTGAACTGATCAGTGCCATTATCACGACGAATTATTTTCACAAGTTTTCCAAATTGTCTTTGCACCATTACAAAGTTTGTGCCACTTCTATTTTATCATTCAGTAAATAAGACGGAAAGCTCTTGGAGGTATTAAAGTTTTATGTCTTACTTTTTTAGCCTATAAATAGTGGTTTTCATCATTTTTCTTTTATTATTTTGGACTTGAATTTACACTCAGTTTTCAGTGAAATTGCTTAAATTACATATTGACTCAAAACAACTTCAAATGATATCCATTATTTATTTAGATTGGACGGTCATGATCAATAAACATGTATGTAGTTATAAAATTGAATCTATTTATCTGAGCAACTAATATATTTTGCTACACCAAATTGTACTTTCCGGTGCAGCTGACCGTAGAACTCGTCAATTGTAACACATTATGTCGTGGGAAAAAGATTGATGAATATCCAAAACTCTTTTAACACCTTGAGAAATAAAGAGAAAGAGGAAGTGATGTAATAGATGTGAAATGTTGTTGATGTAATAGGAATAGAGAAAGAAACAAGATGACCAAGTTCATATCATATAGATGCAAATATTTGTCTCCAGATATATTATGCTCTAAATTAAGGAAACTAATTCAAAATCAAAGTTGCACTTGATTAATGACCAAGTTCATATCATATTATTGGGGATCATCATGACATACATCAAGTTGTAACTCTAGTGTTTCTTAAGAAAATTCCTAAACCAATAGGCAGAGAGCTTTTGGTGTCTTTTAAGATTATCATTGTAATCAACATAGTTCATTCCAAAACGTCTAGTGTATCCAGCCAGCCATTCAAAGTTGTCCAAAAGTGACCATGCAAAATATCCTTGTACTTTCACACCATGCCTTAACAAAAAAAAAAGTCAAAAATAATAATAGATAAGAGATAGGAAAAGGAAACTAAGCAAGGGTGTGAAAATATTGAGATTCAATATGAAATAAGTAGAGAGATGGGTGCAACTTACTTGATTGCTGATGAAACATAATAAAGATGACGATAAAAGTAATCGATTCTGTAAGTATCCATAAGCGCCTCTTCAAGTGATAGTGTTGGATCATTGAGCTCGTCCATACCTATAATTTAAATATTAAAATTTGAAAATTTTAGTTTATTAGACCGGTGCTCATGATTAGGAGTTCTAAAGATTAAGTAGCTTAATAAGTATATAAAAGGTTTATATACAAATTAACGTGTGCTTTATAGTAACTTGAATTTTATCTTAAAAATGATGCATATGCATAATAAAAATTTAACAAAATTAAAATAATACCATTTTCTGTTATGTAAATCAAAGGATTGTTATACTTTGTCTTTGTGTACAACAGTAGTTCCTGAATCCCCCTTGGATAAACAAATAGCCAATTTGAAGCAGCCTGTACGTAAATGTCTTTTGTTAGTTATTCATCAAACAAACAAATCGTAGAATAAAGTATCTAATCGTATAAATGTCAATATGTGTGCACGCGCATGCATACACACACATTCATATCTCAGATCGATATAACAGTAACTGCAAGAGAGTTTTACTCACCATTGGTCCAATCGGTATCCCGTTACGCTCGGCTGTCATAAGTCATAGCAAGAAACATTTTACATCAAATAAAAGAATTATCTTCTTTTCATTGAATAAAATATCAAAAGAAAGTATCATATTTTGACTTTTCTATCAATGGTTTAAGGCTATTTCAATTTAATCAATTAATGCATTTTCATTTTATATAACTCATAATTTGATTAACTCCTTGGTTATAAATCAATTGATGCATTTTCATTTTATATAACTCATAGCATGTATTTATTAGGTGTAATTCTTCATAAGGAGTTGTGAACATTGTATTCTTACTTGTAAAATTGACATGAGTATCCTTGAGATAGCTTGGATTGCTTGTGTCACTATTTGATTCTGGTATATTGGCAGCATAATTGGAGGTATAGTAATTGATTCCAATAAAATCAAATGAGCCAATAAGCATCTTAGATTGCTCTTTGGTGAACTTTGGTAAACGATTTCCCACAAAAGACACCATGCTTAGTGGATACTCTCCTGTTGTCAATGGCTGCATAAACCTGCAAACAAGTATATTAAGAAGCAAGCTTGAAGCATAACATAAAGAGACATATAAATAAGATTTTAAATCACGGCCGCAATTATGTCTTGATCCATGATTTTGCGGACAATTGAGAACAAATGCAACAATACCATCCAAACATGAAATCAAGAGCACGTTTGGCAGCTTGATGATCTAATGTGTCATTTGAGAATGGCAGAGACCAGTGAGAATTTAAGCTGATGCCTATTGAACCATTTTGTGAAGCCTGCGGCCATGAATTTAAGTTAATTAATGTTTTGGACAATCATAACAAATACAAGATTTTTATTAGTAATAAATTTGAATATGCATAGCAAAAAAAAAAAAAGTATATACTTCTTCAGTGTTGCACCTGATGATTGGTTCTATAAACTTTGACAGCAGCTGCATGAGCAAGGAGTTGGTTGTGTGAGGCGATGTAAGGTTCTGTACCCAAACTGTAAGAGTGTGGCTCATTGAAGGTAATCCAATGCTTCACTCGGTCTCCAAATTCCTTGAAGCATAGCTCGGCATAGTCCTGAAAATCATTTCTGCATATATATAGAAATTAACAACAAAAACATCAGCAACCAAACCATATATCACCATGTGGGGTCAACTACGTCATAAAACTCTATCGTGGATCATACACAAATAAATTCAACGCTGTTAATGAATTTATTTAATTAGCGATCGGTTTATTTATTTTACTTGAATGAAAATTTGTGTCATGCAACTTACATAATATAAGGGCTTAAGAAGCCACTGTACTCGTCTTGTAAGGCTTGGGGAAGATCCCAGTGGAAAAGGGTCACAAATGGTACCAGACCTATATCAATAATTCCATCAATTTATAGTAAAAAAAAAGTATTATGAACTTCATGAATATGATATACTTGTGAAGCATGCATGCATTACCATTATCAAGTAGCTCATTGATCAGATTGTTGTAATATTTGATTCCTTCTTGATTTATACCTGCACTCACTTTTCCTTCTGCATGTTTGTTAGAGCTGTAAATTAGTTAATGTAAATGAAAGATTCACCTATACATGAAACTCTAAGTGAATTAATGGATTTGAATAAATTCATATTACTTGGCAGTATTCTTGGCCAAGAGATGGAGAATCTGTATGCATCTGTATTCATATACTTCATGATTGTAACATCTTCCTATTAAGAAGTAAAAATAATGGTTACCACATATACTTGACAAAAAATTGCAAACACATAAGGTAAAATCTATGATTGAATTTAATTCATACAAACCAATGATATATTATATATATCTCTGACTTGATACTAGATGCAATAGTTTTCTGATTTTTTTTTTTTGTTGGTACAAGTAGTTTTCTGAACTCTAAATATCGATAATTGATTATATAATGTTTAGCCTATATCAAATTCCATTTCATGTGAAATTTTACAATGGTTGGATTATTTTTTTTGTTTTTATGTTTCTTTTGTACAAATAAATCGTTTCTTGGTTTCTAGTTGTACTAGTAGTTTCTGCATTTGTTTCCTGGTTTTACGTTTTTCTGGATTTGTACAAATAAGAGGTATTCACCAAAAAAATAAAAAAGAAACCCACCTTGGATGAGTTTGGACAACAGTCCGAAGTCGAATCTCTTATAAAGAAGTGAAAAAAATTGAGGGATCAGTCTGTCAAATTATCCTTTTTTTTATCCTACTTCCTTTGAAGATGTTATTATTCTTCTTGTTTTGAGTAGTGACTACCAGATTAATATCGAAAAACACGTATAAATTATTATAGTTCTCAAAAATAGTTTTGGCTAATGATGCATAGACCAAATTTGTGGAAACCTCCATGTTCATAAATAACGTATGGGAAGTTCTTGATTTATCTGCATGCAAACCAAAATTTGTTCCAGGTTTATACGGCATCCATCTTTGAGAATCATTACAAGTTGCTTGCCTGATCAGAAAATAAAATACAAGAGGTAATGTTATAGTCTTATAGAGTCTATTTTAGCTTCTTGTTAAACAGATTTTGTTGTATCATTCAAGAATGTCTTCCCTATACGCATATTTTTCTTTTCACAAAAATGTGGTCATTACGGCGGTTCAAACTGCTACTATATGCATAACTGTTTTCGTGAAAATGTGGTCATTACGGCGGTTCAAACTGCCATTATGAACTTCTTTTTTTTGCTGAAAAGTGTATATTATGTTGGTTAAAACTGCTGTTTTATTCAAAATATTAGCTGCCATTTTATTCACCGTGTACTAAGCCAATTTACATGGTGGTTCTTCTTAAACCACTGTTTTAAACTTTATGGCATGCAAAATTATGACAGTTTTGAAAATACCATTTTGGTTTATATTGGTGGCTAAAACTGTCGTACAGACAAATTTTTGCCGCCCTAATTCACGCGATTTTTTGTTTGTAGTGCATTAATAATGTAAAATTTGAAAGATCAAGAGATTGCTTTTATATCAAATTGGATGTACCTTATAGCGGTGATACTGATCAACAGCTACATCTCCATCGCTTCCATCCAATATTTTTTCTGTATGAAATTACTCCAATTAGGCAATTACTACATGTTTTTTGCTTTTATTAACCAAACATGTAAATGAAGCACCTTTTATTTTTCTTTCAAGTTATTTTATTATTGAAGGGATTTTTCATTCAACTTATTATTCATCAAATTGAGATAATTAAGAAAAGAAAGTCAGAAATTAAAGAAATATACCTGGATGTTCATGTGCATATTTATCCAAAACACTTTGTCCTCTTCTGCCTTCATTTGCAGCACCTTCATACTACATTATCAACACAAGAAATTATATCTTATTAATTAACTTTCAATCTTTGGTCTTTAAGCATTGAATTTCGTTCAATTTTTTTGATTGATTAAGCTTGTTTTTGCTATGTACCATTACAAAATTTAAAAACATACATTAAATTATCTTTTTACGAAAATAATTGCAGGTAAATGAAATTATATCTATCTCTAAATTATTGTTTTTTAAGGTATGAAAAGTTTTATAACATACAAAATGTTACAAAACACACCTTGTAGGAGGCCGAGCCAGTACCAAAAATGAAACCTTTGGGAAAACTGCTACGTTTTAGAGAAGTAATGTTAACAAGTGTTGTAGGAGTAACAACTGCTGCCATTATTGGAACACAGGTGCTAATAGTAAGAGTCAAGACACAAAGGTAGAGGAGACATAGATGGCTATAGAATGCCATGATGCCCTTTAGAGAAATAGAATTACAGTTTTTGGTGACAAGAGACAAAATAAAAGAAATATATATAGGAAAACTAGGACTCGTAAATGAGAAGAGACAAGACATGAGAGAAAGTTGAAAATTGGTGTATGCTAGTGTCCACTCCTTTGGATCATGTTATGTTTTATTTTTCTGAACAAAGCATGTTATGTTTTAAAAAGAGTAAGTATACAATTTCATACATACATAATGTAATGCATAAATTATAATAACAATATTTTAAAATGATTTCTAAAGTTGAAAAGATGTTAATAAGATGTATATCTCTGATAGTATATGCATACTGTTATTTTTGCCTCTCTCTCTTTTTTTCAAAAAAAAAAAAAAAATGAAAATATCTTATATATAAAAGTTGTCAAGTCTCTTAAGAAAATTTTTGAAGTCAAAAAAGTTTTATCAAGCATATTGTTGCAAATTATTCTTTAAAGGGTGATAGTATTATTAGTTGTTATATTTTCCTAAAAAAAAAAGTATTGGTAGATATATTTGGTTTTTATTTCTGAGGTATTTGGCTGTTTTTATTAATATGTTTATTTGGTTCTATTACAATGATATGGAATCAACAAGAAGAGAAGTTAAATATTTCTTTTCAACAATCTATCTGATATGAAAATGAGAAAGTCGAAATTATTTAAGGTTTTGATTCTTTGTCTTTTGGAAGCAACAACTCATACTCAATGGTCCCTATTATTTTGAAAGTCACAAATATTTACATCTATATTTTTAATCAAAATTAAACGTTAATAAAAAAAAACATGGTTCATAATTTACAAATGTTAGTGTGATAAAAAGAATGGAAAAAGACAATTTTGTTAGAAATATCTATTAAAGTGAGTGTCCCTCTTTCCACTACTACCAATAAAGGAAAGAGACAATTTTGTTAGAAATATCTGTTAGAAAGTTGTGTTCATGAGTTCCCAATCAAATTGGAGGCCTGCTCTAATGTTAAAAAAAAAAAAAAAGATGAATAGTGTTTTACCCCCGTAATATAGGTCATTTTTAGGTTTGTCTCCTGTAAAAATTTTGTTTTGGTTTTCGTCTTTTTAAAATTATTTTTTTCCAGAATACCCCCTTAGTAGGCCATTCAAAAACCAAAATTTCTGGATTTTTATTTTAATGGCCTATTAGGGAGGTATTCTGGAAAAAAATAATTTTACAAGGACGAAAACCAAAACAAAATTTTTATAGAAAGTAAACCTGAAAATAACCTATATTACAGGGGGTAAAGCACTATTAACCCTAAAAAAAACATTATTTTCCTTAAAAAAATTAATATAAAACATTCTTTATGTACAAGAAACTAAGGGTTTCTATGTAACTTTTATCAAAACGTCAAATTAAACTTAAAATAATATATTTTTTCTTTTATTTTTATAATCATCAATAGTTAATATTAAACAATGATTAAAAACTCGTTAACAAATTATCTAAGTAAAAAAAAAAAATTCGCAATATCATAAATTGAAACATTTACATATGGATAAAAACTAGACCAAAACATTTACAAACTAGAAATCCTAACCCTTTTTTTATCTCTTCTTCCAACATTTATGAACCCTAACTCATGATTCCTCACAAACTAAATAATATAAACAAGACTCACAATCTAAACGAAACAACGACCAAACATTTGCGTCTAATACAAACAATAATCCCTAATTTACAACCCATAAGAATACAAGAAAACCATTCAAAACTTCAACGTCATTTTCAATTATGATATTTTTCCCTTTGATGCGTCCTCTTTCTTTTTCAAAACATCTTTTAATTCTGATATTTTGCCCAAAAATTGTAGTGTGAATTTGTAGAGTTCAGAAACTGTAGAACCTTGAAATTATAGAGCCCGTAAGTTCTTGTCAATAGATTCAGACATGTGTGGATGAACCGAAAGGCGGGTAAAGAAGCCACAATGATTATATATACCGAAAGATTATTGAGAAGAAAATAGATGAACATAATTTTTTGATATAAGAAAATAAGGTTCAGTTGAGAAAAACTAATTTCATAGATTTTGTTAAATTTATAGTTAATATAATTTGAAAATAGTTATTTGAATTTTAAAGTAATATTATTTTGGCTTATAAAGTAAAAGGGAAAATATTATTTTAAAATTAATCTCATGTGGCATCCATATGTATATTAAGTTCGGTGTCACGTCATCTAAACTAACAATATCATGTTGACAATTGTTTTCAAACAGTGATACATTAAGAGAGCACATCTTCTCTCAAAATAAAAAATGTAAACATTTTTAATTTGGATTTAGAGTGTAGTTCGCGACAGGCGCGGACCGAGTCCAATAAATACTTTCTTGGAATACAAGTTTGACATGAATATTTTATTTTTCAATCAAATCTTAACACATGTATGCTTTAGTTTGGATTATGAAATCGAGTGTTAACTCTTCGAGTTTACCGAGTTTATATTTTTAGGTATCAAAATCGTGTTAACTTGGAGGTAAATTTGATTTTTGGTAAAATCGAAAGGTTTGACGAGTTTGACCGAGTTAACACACGGTAAACTCGTGTAAACTCGACCGAGTTTACCGAATTTTACGAGTTTACATCTAAAAAAATAATAATAATAAAGGCCCTCTTTTGGGGCACATTTTTTTTCATAACCCAATTCCTTTTCTACAAGCCGAAAGACTGAAACGTTTACTGAATAGCTACCTTTACAGTAAAACATTGTTCCTAAAATGAAACGTTTCTTTTTCTTTCTTCAGTTATCAAACCATGAACAGAGGAGCATATATTAGTTAGGGTTGCGATTCCGATGGTGGAAATTCATATTTCGACACCGGTGATTAGGACGTCGGTTAGGGTTGCGGTGGTGGTGTTTGTTGACCTTTTGAAGAAATTAATTAGTTTATTTTTTAGATAGTTTTATTAACAACTTTTGGAACTTGTGAAACTTGCTTTTTTGGATGGTTTTATGGATTACTTAAATTTATAGACTTATGAAACTTATGATTTTGTGCTTAATTTTTGTATTTTGATGGTAACTTGAGTATAACGTTTTATTACGGTAGTTTGATATAATTTGTCTTTGTAATTAAATCATATTTTGAACTATTGACCTATTTACAATATTATATTAGCTTATATATATCATACATATAATAAATTTTATATAATTTTAATTTTAGATAAACTCGTTCTCGAGTCGAGTTTACCTAAGCAAAAACAAGTTGAGGTAAACTTTCAAGTTGCAAAACTTTAAGTGGAAGGAAATATTGTTTAGTAGAAGTGATAGTAAGAGGAACGAAAGAGTAATACATTTGCAAATGACATTACCCATCGCTATGAATTATATTATATAAATGTAACAATTCTGATGACATATAAATGTAACAATTTCTTTCTTTCAAAAAATATAAATGTAACAATTATTCATAAGTTACGGTAATAACTTTTTTTTTGTCAAAGTTACGGTAATAACTTTATTAAATTAAATTTTCTTCAAAAAAAAAAACTTTATTAAATTAAATTGACAGTTATGAATTTATCAAATCATTATTTCTATAAATATTAAAATTAATTTAAATTTGCAGTGCGTAGAAAAATATGAAAAAAATGATAAATATAAATTGTATAAAATCATGATTATATTCCATAGTTTTTTTTTGTTGGCTTTTTATGTGAACATGTGCTTTCCATGACTTTCTTCCCAAATTTGAAGGGAAGGGAATCTTTTGTGTGGCCCAACAAAAATTGATCTTTCCTTCCTCTTTATCGAGAAACCAAACAAAGGAAAGGTTTTAGGAGTTATTCTTTCATGATCACAAGACTAAATCAATAGTGTTTGGACACACACATAAAAAGATGGTCTTTAAAATATTTAATCATTTTTTTATCAATTTCCTTTTTATTATTAAAAAAATATTTTTTTATGTGTGCGACCAAACACTTTTTATTTGGTCTTATATTAGAATTTCTCAGGTTTTAGAATATTGTGCTTCCATCCTTCTAACCATCTTTTCTCTTACAATCATCTCTTCCAAACAATATAGTACAATCCCTCCCTTCACTCTTCTACCAAACTCTAAAAATTATGTATTTAATTCTTATTTTACCCCTACTCTCTAACTTGACTATATATCCCCCTAAACTCATTCAACATGGGTAAGGAAACTGAAACCTTACACCAATATTTTAGATAACAAAAATAAAATACAAAATTGATTTTTTTATCTTTTTTAGGGAAAAATACAAAATTGATGTTATTATTTGATGAGTAAAAAGAAATTGTCAAAAAATAAAGACGTTTTTTCTAAAGAAACTAAATAGCTCACCCAATACCACCAAACCAATTCAACGGGTTCAAAAAATAAGGACGTTATGTTCCAAACAATTTTATTTTTGTTATAAACATTTAATTAGAAATGTGGATGTCGGTTTTTCTTCCGCTTATGAATAATTGAACCATGTCTAGTTTCAAACTCTCCTCCACGATATGGTCGACAGTCGAAAGAGATCTAGTTTAACAGTGAGGGGATGCATTTAATGTTTAACTTTTTTTCTTCAATTTTTTTCCCTTTTAAAATATGATATTGTACAGAAAACACAAAAGGTTTGAACAACAAAAACTCTAATTTAACAATCTTTCTTGGTACAGTTTGAAATCTTGAATTTTAAAAAAATATTACATCTTTAAACTAATTAAGAAAATTACGGAAGTCATCTTGAATAGCAAACCCACTTTCTTTCTTTTATTTTTTTTCCAGAAAATCAATAGCTTTAATCGTGTATTGAGATTTCCACATAGGCTTTATTGCACAAGGAACTTGAAGAGCCGGTAGCCAAAATTGTATCATATCCGTCCAAGTATTTTAACAATATATCTATGGCTACTATTATCTTGGTCCATAATGGACCAATAGTTTCATAGGTCTATTTTATACGGAACCTGAGTTGTAATGATTGGTGAGTTTTTATGTGTCTCTCTACTAAGTGTGCTAAAGAGGTACACAACACTTTGATGTACTTAAGAGACATTAATATGATTTTAACTTTAGGAAGTTTTATTTTACAACTCCATTGGCGTGAAAAACTATTTAAGGAATGTAATGAGAGAATAAGATTTATACATTATAAAGTGATAAAACCATATAGTATTTGATACATGCAAATAACAGAAAACATGATCGAAACTTTCAAGTATGTTTATGTTATGGTTATCTTTCTTTCCTTATTTCTTCTTTCCACAAACATTGATGGTAAGCCAATTTAATCCTTGTGTTTTTTGTAGTTACTCACTACATAATGTTTTATCCCTTTTAATATCATCCTTTTATTCTCTTTCTCATTACAGCAGCTGAATGTTATCAAGATTCTGATTGTCCAAAAGATATGTGTTCATATCTTGCTAAACCGACGTGTATTTTCACAGAGTATTTTCCTATTTTTTGGATGGCCGTATGTGGATGTAATTGATCAATGTGTCTATAAGATTATTTTAGAAAAATCGATGAGCTACCATTTTGTTATTGTGGATTTGTACTCTAAGATTGTAGTAATAAAATAAAGTATAAAATAGTATTTTTTTTTTTTTTGAGGATAAAATAGTATTATTTAGATTGTCTTTTACGTGGACAAATCCAATGTTGGGCCATGTGTGGTGTAACGCCCGTATTAAAAGTGTCTAGAATATTTAACACGTACGTTATAACTGATACTGGATACATTAATCATACAATACGGAAAATACAACATAAGTCGAGATTCAGATACAAGAGTCATCTCAAGTCATATATTACATTATTTAAGCATAGCCAGTCTAATGAAACAAGTACAACGAGTTTCACCATGATACATATAGCTAGAAATAACATAACAATAGCTAGATAACATAAGCATAGATCCGTTAAGCACGATCAGTCCAAAGCCTTCTCCTTACCCTTGCCTCGAACAACCTGTGAACCTGAGCAAAGAAGGAGTGGGATGAGACATAACGCCTCAGTGAGTTCCACCTAAAACCTAGGCTAGAGGTAACCTCGGGGAAAACCTATGGTCACCTCGTGTCTACAATACAACCTGGCGGTTGATTATACGTGTGTGGGCTTGCTTGCCTAGACGGTCGTGCAAACTAAATCCGTCGTAGGTTCTTCTTAACTTGTCGTATAGGTCTTGTCGTATACATATACGTGTCATGGCGGCAAAAGGGGACCTAAGGCCGCTATGCCAAGATCCGCTAGACGCATCGAGGCCTAACATAACAAATTCATGACACGATCCTAAACCGGACGATTGGGGAAAACCTAAGGTCGTCAACGGTATAGCTTCATAGCTTTCCCTATTTGCACAAACCTGCACATACTTAATAGCATATCATAATCATGTCATATCATGTCGTAAGCATATCATATAAGGGTGTGACACATAATTATCTGAGTTTATTTTATGGAGTGTATCGGGTGGAGTAACCCCGAGTACAATC
>Ga0315914_1002570_pt1 | contig 27771 bp, 11 predicted proteins | sample MpolenodulesMG_FD_203920 | JGI IMG/M metagenome (GOLD analysis project Ga0315914, IMG submission 203920) | Medicago polymorpha root nodule microbial communities from Los Angeles, California, United States - elongated nodules | ecosystem: Host-associated > Plants > Roots > Nodule | place: USA...
CAGAATATTAACTTAACACTTCCAAGTAAACTACTTGAGAATTGTTTTTAAGTTTTCAGGATAATTTTTAAAGGGTCACAATTCAAACCCCCCCTTCCTTGTGACTATTTTATCTACTTCAGTGTCAAGGTTGTTGAACAAGTTGTTGATTTTGAATTAACTTTCCGCTGCGAAGTAATTGAATTTTTGACAAGGTTGTTTTAATAAATAGTAACTTTACTCTATTTATACTTTGAATGTAGTGTGATATCCCGTTTACGTGGAATACTCTGATTATTTGTATTATTTACATTGTTGGGAAAACGGGGTGTTACACCATCATCGACCACATTTTCAACCATCACTATGTCTATTGAATAAAAAATAACAAGGAAAAGAATATAAATAACTTGTACAACAAGCCTACGAAAGAAAGAAAATGGCGCAAAAATTCAAATACTGAGCACCAACGTGACTTAGCTCACGTTGCCCTTACACCTACGTGAGTTAGCTCACGTTGAGCCTCAATGGGACTTAATCACGCTGAAATTCTAGCACGTTGGCTTTAAGATGTTCTATATGATGTTCCAACACTAGATGCATGAAGTCCAATGTTGTGTTTAATGTTTAAACATCATGCTAACAATAACAAACATAAATATGTAAAAGTAAAAAAAAAACAAGAAGGTAAAATGCACAGGAGGATTGTTAACCCAGTTCGGTGACAAACACACCTACTCTGGGGGCTACCAAGCCAGGAAGGAAATCCACTAGTGTAGTCTTTATTCTAAGTTCTCAGCAAACTCATGTTTACAACTCTAAACGTAGTACCTACCCGTATTGACTTCAACCTAGGAACTCCTAGATCTGAGATTCCATCTTACTTCCACTCAATCAATCACATCCCCTGTGATTATCAGATTACAACTCAATAAGATGAAGTTACCTTCAAACACAAACTACGTCCATGCTTCAAAGCTTAGGTGATACAAGAAAGGCTCACAAATAGCAATGACTCAAAACCCTGTAAAACCTATTTCTTCAACGACGACTTGAATGAATAATTAGGTCTTGCAGTCTTGTATATATACTGAAGCCATACAGGCTAAAAAGACTTGTTAGGCTTCAGAACAATGTAAATCCTAAAGTTGATCCACTTAACAAGAATCAGTAACAAATAAAGTAACTCCTAAAATGTTAGAACATCTTTAGGAACAAACCATACACATCCAAAGTTTCCTAAAATATTGTTACTCCTTTAAGAAATAAAAATACAGCTGATTCTGGACTAAAAGCACGCTACTTGGCCAACAAGAAATAAGGCATGAATTCCTTAATAAGATAAAGCGCGCGTAAACCAAGACACAAAAACATGGCACATTGAACCGTGCCAAGATGTTGGAACATCATATCCAACATCATACATGAATATTTGTTTTAGCAATAATGAAGTCAATACACAAATATCCAACACACACCCAGACATGCTTCACAGAATGACAAAAACTGCTCAAAAACCAGCAAAATCTAAAGTTAAATGATACATTACCTGATTTTTTTTCCGTTTGATGAGTGCAGAAACTTGCTTCCTAAATATTTTCAATGATTATCAGCTCAAGATTTTGCTCCAAATTTTCTTACTTTTATAGTTTTTGGAGGTGAAAAGGGAAAGAAATGTGTGTTGAAGTGTGGAACTGCTGGGTTTTTTCCCAAAGTATTTTATTGCAATGTGACTTAACTCACGTTGCTTTAGACGTGACTTAACTCACGTTGATATATTATGAATGTGACTTAAGTCACGTGGGAGTGAGCAATTTTTGAATGGGGAAGAGTGATTTTCCTCTTGTTTTGGACCATGTTTGGATGAATAAATGTATTGATGTAATGTAATTTTTTAAGGTAATTCAAATTCTTCTACATTATTTTATTTTCTTTGAATATTTTTTAAAATGATAGAAATTTATGAAGTATTATTCAAGATAAATCTAGAGAATTTCCAATAACACCTAAAAACTATAAATTTAAAAAAATTTCGTTACCCTAAGTGAGTAGAGGCACACAATTGCTCTCTTTACTCAGTTTTCAATATTTGTATTCTTCTCTAAGAGTATAAATATTTTACTTTTTAAAGGCTATAAATGTTATACTTAACTAACATTCAAGCTGGCACTCCCTGTCCATTTGTCTGCTCTTTTTATTGCGATAATGCGTATAAATTACAAATAATGATTTATGAAATTTTATGTTTCCTCTTAAAAATATAAAAAAAATTATTTTGATTAAAAGTACAGGTCTATATGTTTTGCACTTTTCATATTGTAACAAACTATACTTACTTTTTTCAATGACATGATCAATAATATATCAAATATAATATAAATTTTTATCTTTTTTAACGACACCAGAAATACAATATTCTTATAGATATTTTTTTTGTGTAAACCGAGTATTCTCTGCACGTTCAACTGCGGAGACTAGTCACCCGAGCTTTGCGATATTGCATGTTTTAGGATGAATTTGAACTCAGAACCTTAATTAAACTAAAAGATACATGTGTTATCCCATTTAAGCGCCCTTTGAGTTATGACAAATTTATTTCAGGATATAACCATTTATTTCAGGATATAACCATGTATTTCTTTTATACATAGTAGAGATGAACACATTACAATGTTTGGTAATTTACATTCGAAAAGAAGAAACAAAAAAAGATAGATTTTGATAAATGGCCTAATCCCATCAGTTAAATGGTCTTTTACAAAAAAATAACCGATAGCTTACGTAAGTTAGTGATACGGCTCTTGTCAATGCATACTTATCAGATTTTCCTTTAATCATATCATATCATAGAAATTTTGCATATTTTTCAAGAGAGGCCCAAAGAGGTTGGTCCCTCGTGTTATCGATCAATTCATTTCGAATAGAATTACCTTTGTTATCCACGTGAGATTATATCAGTTGACAAGGACTTTACCTAATATAGGTTAGGGTAGGGATTTGAATTCCGGACACCTTCCTTATTTATTTTAAGATGTGAATTTCTAGTCACTAAAATATTTGAAATAAATAAATTACATTTTAATTTTATCAACATAAAACGATCAAGATTTTAACATATTTTGGTTGTTGTAAAATTATTAATTATTAAATATCAATATTAATTTCTTTTAAGAAAAAGTTTTCAAAATTGAATAATTTATAGTCTTAGAAAATAAATGTCAATATGTTTTAGGTCTCTCACATTTTTTTTAGGGAGTGTTTTAAGTCCCTTACTAATTATTAGGTTACTAATTATTAGGTTTAAGAATACATAACATTTTTTTATGTAAAGAATACATAATATTTTATTGAGTAAATTATATACTCCTCTCCTGTGCGATATTAAAATCACAATATGCTCCCCACTTTTTTAAAATATATATTTATATATCACGTGCATTTCTCCATGTTGAAAATCTCGGATATCATGGCTTAAGAATACGTACTTCTTATGCCTAAAAAGGATGGTTGTTTGGAATGCTACTTTAAGGATGGTTTTGTTAAAATTGATTGTGATGGATCTGTTATGAATCACATAAGCTACTATAGATGGTGTGGTGTGTAGTGTAGATTGTGCTTTTTTATTTGGATTTTCCGTCAAATTAAGGGTTGCACTATTACTATAGCTAAGTTTTGGGCTATTTCGTTAGCCTTTCTACCGGCGTTAGGATGTTTGAGACTATTTCTAATGTTTCTTCTTAAGTCATATCAACTGAGAATCCAACTTAAGGACTTTTTAAAAAATATTGAAATTTTTTCGTATTTTCATCGACCAATTGTATATTTAAACCTGAATTTAATTTTTTTTTAAGGCTTCGGCCTGAATTTAATGTAAATAAATTTTACATTATTTTGTATATTATTCAGTAAAAAGAATATAATTAAGCCATCATCGCACCTCAACATTGGTCATGTAAAAACTTATCGTTGCAAGTTTGATCCTCGACATCCCAAGTAGGGTTGAGCATAGAAACCGTACCCACCCGATCAAACCGGTAATCAATTCGTTCTACGGGCGGGTTGTGACGGGTGGTGCGGGTCAACGGGCCATGACATTCATCTTCACATGGTTTGAAACAGCGGTTCTTGAAAAAATTCACTCAGTCTAACTGACCCCGACCGTATAGTTAGACCAAAATAAGAAAATTAGCCATTACCAACACACTAAGGCCCAAAAATATACCGGCCCAATTCATTACATGGTATAAAATCCATTTCAGCGTCTTTCAAAACCCTAGATTTACATCTCAACATCTCATGCGGCTGCCTAAAAACAAACTATGCTCAATCACTATGTTCAACAAACAACAAACCTTCATGATCACTCTTCTTTCTTCGATATTGTGTCTCTCTTCTATATCCATGGCTCTTCTTTTGTTTGTAACATTTGTTTTAATCAAGACTACCCATTATGCATGGCTTTTCTCTTCATAAGTTGTTCTTTTATGATTAGAAGATTGTCATAGTTTTTGGCTTTGCTTTGGATTTCTTTTTTCCACTAGATCTCTCTCCCTGTGTGTTTTTTAATTACCACAACTCGTGTAATACCACCTGTAATAACTGTCAACCGTAAAAACGTCCCCCAACCAATCCGATGCCACAATCGGTCGAGAATGGTTGAGCAATTCTCTTATTCGATTCTGTTCAGATTTGGGATTTTCAGCCCGAAACCGACCGAACCCGTCCGATGCTTAGCCCTAATCCGAAGTCCAAAAAATATATAATTTATCTAAAATTATTTGAGAATCTTCCTTAGCCTCAAAGCATATTATATATTGAAATCACATCGAATCTTTCAAGATGATGCTCATAGTGCTAGACAAAAAATTAAGTTCCCTCTCTTACTACTTATTAGATCTCCATTTTATTTATCTCTTCTTTTTCACCCTTCATGTTATTTCATGTGTTTCTAGGTATTCTTCATTTTATCAACATTGTATAATTGTCTTTATGAGTTGAGCAATTTCATATGCAATTTCAAGGCCGACTGTGTGTTTAATTCTAGGTCAAGTTAGTTCATGTCTGAATTTCAAAACACTTGGTGACGATGAAGGTGAAGATCATATTGAAAATGACGATCTTATAATTAAAACAATTATCAATCTTACAATCCAATCGACCGAAATACCAAAGGTATATCTTCGATACTAAATCTTTGTTTATATTTTTCTTCATTATAAATTGAATATAATCTTTCAATTTAATAAACCAAATCAATTTTTTATTGATTTGGTCATATTTTCTAGATATCTTCTAAATTTATATTTAAATATTTATAATTTATAAACATTTTCTTTGTAATAATCAGATTTTCTTTTGTTCATTTTTTTTTTAAAAAAAAGTGGTTTCAATTTGATTTTTTTTTTATTTCTTTGCAATTGTGGATGTTTAATCAACAATGCTATGGTTTTTTGTTTTAACCATTGCTATCATATCTTCCAACAATTGCTCGTCCATTTGATGGAGGTTACAAGCAGGGTACACGTATGTATCATTGAAGCTGAGGTAATACTTTAAAATATCACTCAATGCAATGCCTATCTTGTTGTAAATCTCTTGATGAGGGCGATGTAAACTATAATCATGAATCCCAATTTCTAAGATCACTCGTGAACTCCCATCCCATATACCAAAAGCCTATTTTAAAACAGTCTATAAAGAAATTGCGTTGGAATTTCCTTAAACCAAGTCATATCAATTATTCTAAATATGAATAATTTAATTCTTGACAAATCTTGAGAAAAACTACTAGTTATAAATTTGATGAATTACTTATAAAAAATTGAATACTGATTTGATAATTACAAATTCAAAATTAATTTACACTCAAACCATCCAAAATATATTCCCGCCAACGTTTTTTTGATTTTCTCAATATGTTTTTTTTAATGTTTGGTGTCAAAAATTAATTATTACCCTTTGTATACATTTAAGCTAAAACTAAGGTGAACACTTATGGGATATTTTTAAAAGAAAAGAAATTTAAAAAAAATATTGTTTTTGGTTTTTTTATTTTGTAGTTCAGGCTATGGAAAATTTTATTGTTATAGTGATATATAATATAGTTTAATTCTCTTTTTATAGACTTTATATAAGATATTTTGTGTTGAGATTTTATGAATCTTTTTGTTCTTATAAGTATGATGAAATGGTTTTGCTCTGGCGTTTTGCAGAAACACACAAGAAGCTACTTCCTCCATCTTGGTAAGGATAGCTAGTGTCTCCATATAAATCAAGGGCTTGTAAACTTTCTTAAAGGATAACTTGTGTCCTTGATTTCTTTGTATTTTCGATTTAAAGAATCAATATACAGCCAAGAAAACTAAAGAATCACTTGTAATTCAAATGAAGACAATGATTTCCAATAAACTTTTACGACACACAGGTGACGATGTTAAATTTCAGTTACAACTTGCCTCACTGAGTTGCAAGCATTACAACACTCAATGCCATGAGGAACAAATAAAGATTTCAGTTACAGAATATGTTTCGTTTCATTGATATATTCATTTATTCTACCTCTATTATTATTGTGGCATGCAGATTATTCTACTATCGATATTGTTGCTCGCCGATAAGGATCATCCACATGTCCTCCCTCCCATTAACCATAATTGACAAATGCAAAGTCTTTGAGATGAATGGGAAAAAGAGGGATCTTATTCAGTCTGAGTCCAAGGAGGAGGCAACTGAAGCCTGTTTGCAAGCATGCACATTCACTTTCTGGCTTTGTGCTCCGCAACTCATTTTCGCATTTACATAACTTAGGATGTGATGCAAATCGGTAAGAAGCAAAATAATTCTATCTTTATTTGGTATAAGGGCTTATTTATTGTGGAATGATAATTTTTAAACATACAATCCCATTTTCAATGTCTTTATAATGTTTCATCGGAAATAACTTAAATAACTTAAAAAACTTATTCAATTATAAATTCAAGTATCAACACACGAGTAATGCTAGCAACACTCTCTTTTGAACATTCTCTCTATTACTCTTTCTCTTATTGGTTTACATTATCGTGGGTCTACACTTTGAAAATTGAACCTACATAGAGTGGTGGGACATACAATGATTTAAACCAATAAATAAGTGAGTGTTGTAGAGAGTGTTGAAAAGTGAGTCTTGCTAGCATTCCAACACTCTTTTTAATTGGTTAAAATCCACATAGGTCTCACCAAATCATGAGGGTCCCATATAAATTTGGTGAGATTCATGTGAATTTTAATCAATCAAAGAGAGTGTGTGTGTTAAAATGTTTGTTGTTAGCATTTCACACACACATACACACACACACACACACACACACACACATATATATATATATATATATATATATATGATGAATATAATTCTTTTCTCTTTCAATTTTTTTTATTTGATTTAATTGTTATCTTTCAATTAAAAATTCAAGTATACTATATATTATATATGGTGAATATAATTTTTTGTAACCATATTTTTATTATTCAGACTATACATAATTAACACCCTGTGTGTCACTGTGAACGGAAAATTTTGAAGCTAACGGTGGCATAGAACTTCATATTCTTGAAAAAATATTCAAAGTTCAAAATATTCTTGTATTTGGTTTTACTAATAGAATAGTTAATTTATAGTCAAAGAAAAATTGTTGATTAATACAACGTACATTGATGTTGTCTCTAAGCAACAGACATAGTCCATTGCCATGGACACTTTTTTTATTGTACTTTTTAATATCCTTTGTGGATAATTAAGATGATAGTTCTCCCCTCAACAACACAGTTTGTAAATCATTTCACTCCTAGAAAAAGTAAAATTAGTGAGAGAAATTAGTGACGGAAAAAATTAAATCTCTCACAAATTTTTTGGTTGCAAAATTTTGTGACAGAATTAAGAGGGATTTCAGGTAATTTCCTCTCTAAATTTTCCTCACTGTTTTTTACTTTTTTAGTAGTGCTTGGGACTATCCCGTTGTTGTAACTCTTTATATAGAGGATGAGAGGCTAACAATGTTAAAGGCGGCAGGTATAACAATATCTTTTTTTAGAGAAAGTATAACAATATTTATTTTATTTTTTTACTAAAGGGAAAGTATAACCATTAGGAAAATTATGATAAGCAATTTTTTTTCATACAATGGGCTAACTAGACACAGGCATTACTGTACACAATCTTGCAAGATTTGAAAAATTAAGGATATTATTTATTTTCTGCTGAAATTAATAAAAATGCTAAAAGTATTTCCTTTTATCACAATTTCCTTTATTTTGATTATAGGAGAAATTTGTTTAAATCAACCTATTATTTTTTGCAATAGAATAAGCAATAAGATAACTTTTTTACTCGAACAAGTATTTTCTTGCTTATTCTATTGCAAAAAATAATAGGTCGATTTATAAAATTTCGGTCAATAATCAAAATAAAGGAAAATGTGATAAAAAGAAATACTTTTAGAATTTTTATTAATTTCAGCAGAAAATAAATAATAGGAAAAAACTTAGGTACAATTCCTTAGGTGCTTTTCGTATGGTTCTTAACTAAATTCACCATGATTTCCTTAAATCCATAATTCTCTCAAAGTTTGTTATCTCCAAAAAAGTTGTATTTTTAGTTAAGAACCATACGAAAAGCACTTAAGGAATTGTACCTAAGTTTTACCCTAAATAATATCCTTAATTTTTCAAATCTTGCAAGACTGTGTAAAGTAATGCCACCATCTAGTCAGCTCATTGTATGAAAAATAAAATAAAATAAAATAATGGTTATACTGATTTTCCTAATGGTTATACATTCCCTTTAGTAATAAAATAAAATAAAAATTGTTATAGTTTCGCTAAAAAAAAAATTATACATGCCACCTTTAACATTCTTAGCCTCTAGTTCTCTATATAAAGAGTTATAATAACATGATAGTGCCCAAGTGATTTACGAACTATGTTGAGGAGAGAACTATCATAATAATCATCCACAAAGGATATTAAAAAGTACAATCAAGAAAGTGTCCATGGCAAAGGACTGGGTCTGTTGCTTCAAGACAATATCAATGTATTGTTTGCTTAATTTAAAGGTCAAACCATCCCAATAATGTAATTGAATCAATGAGAACAATTTTATCCAAATTCTTCTCACTAGGTTGTTGGAAGCTAAATGGTTCCTTGGAGGCCAAGACGTCCTCCTCTTTGGTTGGAAGACCATTAAACATTTAGCAACACACATAACAATTACAAAAATGATGAGAGAGAAAGAAGATATATATATAGAGAGAGAGAGTGTGTGGGGATTAGGACATCTAGGGAAAACACAAAAGAGAGTGGCAAGAATAGTCAGCCGAGAGTGACATATTTCCACAACCTTGACCAAACAACAACCTCATTCTTATTCACAAACTTTTCTGATGAGGTAAGAATAGCGGAGCTTTGGAAAACTTTTTCTTGGTTTGGAAGGGTGGGGGAAGTGTTTATCCCTAAAAAACTTAATAGATGGGGAAGGAGGTTTGGTTTTGCAAAATTTATAGATGTGGAGAATGTTAAATAGTTGGAGAGTAGAATGGCAGATGTATTGTGTGGGGAGTGTAGATTGAAGGTGAATCTGTCTCTAGTCAATAGGGAGGGTTCTTTTCCGAGAGAGGCTAAGGGGGAGATCAGTGGTCCGGTGAGCTCGGCATTGGTGGTGAAAGATAAGTCTTTCAAAAATGCGATGGCTTCGGAGTCGTCGAAGAAGTTGGGAGGAGATGAGGAGGAAATGGTGGTGGTGGTTTCTCCGTCAGAGGAAGTGTTGGAGGTGTTGAGAAAGTTCCATGTGGTGTTTTTCCATTACCTTAAGGATCCAAAACTGATGCAAACGAGTCTGTTCATGGATGGGTGATTGAATATATTAGTGACAGATATGGGGGATTGTGTGGTGCTTCTTCAAGGAAAGGACGTGAGAGATATTGAAGTTGCAAGATCAGTTACAAAATAATGGTGGGATGCTAACTTCAAAAAGGTGAAACCTTGTTCTCCTAATATGGTTTCACATAAGAGGAAAGTGTGGGCGAAACTTTGGGTGTTCCTCTCCATGTTTGGGATGATAAATTCTTAAAACATATTAACAAAATGTTTGGAGATTTTATTGATTTTGATGCAGATATGGCAAGGAGAAGGAGATTGGATGATGCTAGAATTTTCGTTTCTACATCAAAGTTTGGTTTCATTGATATTAGGGTTAGAATCAATCTGATGGGACCTTCTTGCATTATTTCAATAATAGAAGATGCAGGGTGCTAGTCGGGGAGGAGGTGGCGGATGGTGTGGAAAGCAGGGCAGATATGGGGGGATGATGATTTTCGATGGGCGTTCCTTCCCTCGGTAGAAAATAGTGGTGGCATTTTATCTATTTGGCTTAAGTCGACGACAAACATTAATTATTCTTTTTTGTAGGTGAAGGTTTGCTTGGAGTGAGCCTCGATTGGGGAGTAGAAATAAAAAGGTGTTTTGTGGTGAATGTTTATTCAAAGTGTGACTTATCGGCAAAGAAAAGGTTGTGGGAGAATTTGGTGGTGCATATAAATTCTTTGGGTGGGGGTGCGTGGTGTTTTGTTGGTGATTTTAACTCGAGTTTAGAGGCGGAAGGAAGGAGGGGTGAATGTTATGCCTAGTGCGAAGTATAGGACGCTATTTAATGGGGTTGTCGAAGAGTTGGAGGTGGAGGATGTGGATTTGGTGGGGAGAAAGTTTACTTGGTATCAACCAAACGATCGATCAATTAGTAGAATAGATAGAGCGTTGGTATCAGATAAGTGGAGGGAGTATCGGGGAAATTTATCTCTTTGGGCTCTTCCTAGGGATGTTTCCGATCATTGTCCCCTGGTGTGGAAAGTGGATGCTAGCGATTGGGGTCCTAAGCCGTTTCATTTTAATAACTTTTGACCTGAAAACCGCAAGTTCAAGAGGGTAGTGGAGGAAGCTTGGAGGAAGTATGGTGCAAGTGGGTGGATGGGTTTTGTGTTGAAATCCAAAGTGAAAGGGTTGAAGGTTGATATTAGGGAGTGGAGTAGACTGGAATACGTGAATGTTGACATGAGGTTACTTAAGTTGAAGGAAGATATTGAAGGGTTGGATAATAAGAGTAAAGAGGGGTTGTTAACTAATTTAGAAGGGGATGAGTGGTAATCGAAGTTTGAGGAGTTGTGGAGGAGTGGAAATCGAAGTTTTATCCAAATCCTTCTTAAATGGCACCAAAATTTCATTTGTTTGGATAAAAAAATTCAACATTTCTCAGGATATCTAACATATGGATGCCAAAGAAAGTCATCCATAGTTAAGTCTCATGCCAACTTACCATTGTCAATTTTCAAGTTCTGAACCTTATGCCACCTAAACAATAAAGGGTCTTTGTGGTTGATCAATATGAGTTGTGGTTGCCAGTTTGTGAACCTCTTCCACACCTAAACTTGAACCAAGTAAAAAGGTGATAGAAGAGTAAATTCAACAGGAAATGTATCATCAGCAACATGATATTTTGATATAGATCAATAGTTGTTTTCTTAAATAAAGTTAAATCCTTATATATGCTAGCCAAAACAGTTGGTGCCAAAGCAATTGGATTTACTCGAGAGATTAACAACAATAGAAATAAAAAAAAACAACTTTTCAACATTTTTTTATAAGAAAAAACAAAAATTGACAACCAAGTAGCAGGAAGGCTTCATGTTCAATTTCACTACCTGTATTGAAGAACATATCCATCCATAATCATGTGTAAGTGTGACCTTCATTCCTATTAGTAAGTTGTTTTCTTTCAAAGATCAATTCGTTTCCACCTCTCTCACAAAAGGAAATAAGAAATGTATTTATATTATAACACCATTTCCTCACAACACGTTGTCGCAAGTTTTTATTTTTAAGTATGCGACACTTTGTGCTTATTATAGCTTCAAAGATTCCAACTTTCTTCCACACTGATTCAAACTCTGGTTTGAGTTTATCAAGCCAACAAACCCATTTCAGTTGATGGAGGCGCCACCCAGTGAATTTGATTTCAAAGGCCACTCCTTTAATTCAAAATCAAAAGATGATGAAAATTGGTTATACTTAAGAGTTAGTTCATCAATGGAATATGCAATGGGTTTATGTAAATTGGTTGTTCTAAGAGTTGGTTCACTATCACCAGTAGGTGAAAGCATGAAATCTTCCTTCACCTCCATTATGTTATGTTCCAATGCTTTTTCATTCATCATGGGTATAAACCTATGCATGAAAACGCTATAATATTTGACGAGAAATTGTGATGGAGTTGAAACAAAACTTACAATGATGATTTTTTTTTGGTCTAGAAAATGATTGCTTTGTAAAGGCCATACTTTGTTGCATCGAAAATAAATGCCTAAGAAGAGAGGATGGTGAATGTGTGAAAACCCAAAATTATTCAATATATATTTAAATTCTCCCGTGTTGATATTATAGTTTCTCGTCAAATATTATAGCCTTTACATGCCTTTTTGAAAGAAAGCGACTTACAATATATTCGCTTCACATGATTCAAATGTCTCTCTGTTTGTTTGGTTTAAGAAATCAGTTACACGCATCAAAAAGCTAATTTGGGTTTTCTACACACATTTTCCCCTTCACATGATACTTAATGTGCAAGAATGCTTTTGTAAATTCTAAATAATCCGAATAATTCTACAAAATGGTTCATTTCATGATTTCCATAATTAAAGACATGATCCTTAGCTAGCATTTTAATTCTCTCCATCACAATGGTTCACTTCAAAAATTAAACAACTTATTAACAAATTAAAATGAGCACATATTTTAGAAAATGCTTTCACAAGTAAAAGGATCCTTATATTGTTTTTTTTTTCAACATTGCAGTGATGTTGTTTTTGGAAATGTACTAGTCTTCTTTCAATAAAAAATAAATAAAAATTTACTTATACATTAGATATTATCATATTTAATCTTTGTACTTAGATATAAGAATGATCATTTAACTATTTATTATATGATCTATGAAAATTAAGTATCTTTCAATTAAATTTTTCTTTATCGGAGATAATCTTATTCATGAGTACCTATCTCAACCAAAATTTGATTTTTGGTTGTGGGAATCAGATGGTTAATTTAAGTTTCAGTTAAAAAATAAATTAAAATAAAAGTATTATATTAATTAGAAATATTTTTGTCTTTGTAATTGGACCAGACTAGTGGCCCTTAACATAAAAATTGCGTCTGTCTTCTTGGTAGAGAAAATCACAACATTGAACAAATGGACAATTTGGGTTTATGAACAAATTAGCTTTTTTGCATGTGCAAGGATGTTTGTGTGATTGTTACATAAAGCATGCATGATACTGTGCCAATTTGTTACACTGCCAAGGATGTACCTTACCTGCAAAATTTGTTACTAAACAAAACTATGGTCTTAAACCCATGATGAATATTATAGTTCATCATTTTCATTAAATATTATAGGTTTTTTCATGCATAGTCTAAAACTTGTAAGTTAAGTTTCATGCATCAACCTCACCATTTTCATTATATATTATAGCTTTTTCTTGCATAGTCTCATATCATGATGAATGAACAACCATTGAAAGATACCATCATGGAGATGAGGGAAGATTTCATGATTTCACCAGCTGGTGACAGCAAACAAACTTTTAGAACTGCACATTTTCTTAAACCTATTGGAAATTCCATCCATGAACTTAACCTTAACCCATCATCATCTTCTTTTTCTTCTGTTTCTGAAGCAAAGGAGTGGCCCTTGAAAATCAATTTCAATGGGTGGCCCTACCCACAAGAGAAATGGGTTCAGTGGGTTGATGAACTTAAGCCCAAATATGAATCAGTGTGGAAAAAAGCTGGCATCTTTGAATCTATAATGAGTACTAAGAGCTGCATAATTAAAAACCAAGACTTGGTTTGTAGGGTTGTTGAGAAATGGTGCTGTGAAACAAACACCTTTGTGTTTCTATTTGGTGAAGCAACAATCACTTTGGAAGATGTCATTGTTTTGGGGGGATACTCTCTCTTTGGTCATCCTATTTTCAAACCACTTGAAGATCAAGAAATGAGAAAGGTAGAACAGAAGCTCATCAGCATTGAAAGCCAAGAGATCATTTCAAAAGGTATGGCGCTTTCCACATCAGTGTGGATGGATATTTTTATTGACAAAGATAGTGAAATTGAGCATGAAGCATTTCTTGCTACTTGGTTGTCAATTTTTGTTTTCCCTCATAAATACTCTCTGGTAAAAAGTTCTTTGTTTCCTATTGCCGTTCATCTAGCTAGAGGGATTCCTATTTCTTTGGCACCTGCTATTTTTGCTAGCTTATATAAGGATTTAAGGTTGTTTAAGAACACAATTGTTGATTTAAAAAAATGTCCTGATAAATTTCCCTTGGTATTGGATGTTAATCTGCAATCACCCTTTTACTTGGTTCAAGTTTGGGTTTGGGAAAGGTTCAAAAATTTGCAGCCACAACCCAAGTTGATCAATAATGGAGACCATGTATTGTTGAGGTGGCATAATGTTAAGGCCTTGAAAATTGATAATGCGAGGTTGGTATTAGATTCAGCTATTGATGGTTTTATTTGGCGTCCTTATGTTCAATATGCTGATAAGTGTGGAGTATTTTATCCAAATGATGAAACTTCGGTACCATTTAAGAAAGATTTGGTAGTAGAACAAATGCTCTCATTTGTTATATTCTTGAGAGTTTCTGAGCTAGTTGGATTTGAGTCTATAGAGCAATATCTACCACATAGAGTTGCTATGCAATTCGGATTTGATCAAGATGTTCCTGGTCATGTGTCTAGATTAAACGAGACCAAAGCCGCTGCTTGGAAAAATTACTCCAGACCCTTATCTGATACAAGTTTATATTTTCCATCTAAATTTTTTGAGGCTGGTATTACCACAAGTTATGCAAAGTGGTGGACCAAATCAGTATTACGTCCTCAAGGTTTCGTTAAGAATTTTGAGCCGCGGAAGATAAGTGCAAGTGAATCAAAATGTGAACCTCGTGCTACGATTCCACCTGAACTTCCTTCTCATAAACTGGTTGGCTGCACTGTTACTATAGGAAAATCTAGTGATGATAGTTCAAATACTAGACAGGGTGATAAAATTGTTGATGATGATGTTCCTTCTGGTTCTATCCCTAAACTTTTGAAAACTATGTCCTTTGAAAAATGTGTTGAAGATGATTTGTTAGCTGAGAAATATGTTGATGGGGATCCTCCTTTATCTGCAAAAGATAACACTCCGACTCCTTTGATATCTATTGAGGATCGTAAGCTTGTCTTGGAAGATGTTGATTTTAAAGATGGAAATGAGAGCGAAGAAGCAAGACTGTAAAGTGACACAATCTTCCAATCTGAGAATCAAACTGAAAGCTTTAACTATCTATCTGAAGTAGAGGAACTGGAACAGAGAATTAGCCGACTCGAGAAAGTGGTTACAGAGTTGAAGATGGCAAGGTTAGGCCATAGTTGAAAACATTATTAGCTCATCAAACTGAAACATCATTGCATGTTTACTTATGTTACTTATTTCTTATACTAGCTAAGCTACATGACAGAATGTTAAAAAACATGACCAAATGAAACATGGTCTTCTAGGGCATTTATGTTGGTAATTTGTTCTGTTTTTACTTGATTATTACACAGAAACATAGTTATCAATGTTTACCTACTTGCGCTGTCAAACAAAATGTTCTCCTATTTGTATAAACTGATTAAGTTTTCATTTGCAATAGTAAACTGTATTAATAGCATTGAAAGCAAGTATAAATCCATATCAATTATTTAAAATCTGTGAAATTATCATTAGCACATTAGAACCTATGGACTGTTTTATTAGTTGGTTCAAACTTCTCAATATGCATTTTTTTCATTTTCATTGTTGATAGAAAATTGAATATATATTGGTTGGTGACAAAATAATGGTTTTCTTTGATTTATATCAATCTTTTAATCTTAAAAGGAAGGATTAAAACTATGTTAGGGAAAAAACCTGTTCAATGTTATACAGTAGGTTGTTGCCTTGAAGCAACTTGAGAGAAATGGATTTCAAGAGAACAAAGAGTTTCTTGCAGAGGTTTTGACAGACTACCTTGACCTATTGATTTCACCAATAATATACTAGCACTGGTAGGGGTTGGGCTTAAGAGACTAGACTCTTTAACATGCAAATCATGATTTGAATCGCAAATGGAAGAAATGCTTGTATATATTAGGGTATTAACCTGTTAAATAGTTCATAAGAGTAACTATATGATGTAAATTATGTAATTATCGATGTACAATGAAAAAAAATCTCCATATTTTTTACTCAATTTTATAATATTCATCATAATACATTGTGTTTCGAAGTTAATTTGGAATAAACAAATACCTAGATTTGAGCTTAATAATGATTACAAGCTCGTTAATTTTCAATTGAGAAGTAATGTATTTAAATAACATACATATGATTTTGGCACTCTAAAATCAAATCGTTAGGGTAGATACGAGGTTGACCGAAAGGAGATACTCACCTATGTCGAAAAATAAATTTACCAATAGAATCCTTAGGAGATGAATATGCAAAATCAGCAACATGTTTCATTCATTTAAGTGCCATAAACCAAAAAAGATGTTTCACAACTTTGACAAATGGATTTTATCTCGTCTTGTATTTAAGTGTTATAATATTTTCTTGTATGTCCTAGTCAGCTGCCACTTCTTTCATGTAATCACTTCAGGTTTTTCTAGGGAAAATAGATAATGCTCTAGCTTTTTCTAGGGAAAATTCGTAAACATTTCAGGTTTGATGTTGGAGTTCCAAACCTACTATGATTTTCTAGAACTCCATTTGTAGGCCTGAGTTTGGGAAAACTTGTATTTTCAATCATTGTCAATGCAAATCAAATCGGTTATTAGGTTATTCCAGCATTTGTAGGCCGATTTCAACTTGGATCATTATGAGGCTTTACATGTCAGCTCATCCATTTCCTTCTTGATACACTTCAAATCTACCTTCACGAGTATAAAAGAATTTTTCCGTATTTTCATGGACCAACTGTATATTTTAACCTGAATTTAATTATTTTTTCAAGGCTTCAGCCTGAATTTAATGTAAATAATTTTTATATTATTTTGTATATTATTCAGTAAAAAGAATATAATTTAAGCCATCATCGCACCTCAACACTGGACATTTAAGAACTTACCGTTGCAAGTTTGATCCACGGCATCCCAAGTAGGGCTGAGCATAGAAACCGGACCCACCTGAACCCGATCAAACCGGCAATCAATTTCGTTCTGCGAGCAGGTTGTGACGGGTGTGCGGGTCAACGGGCCATGACATTCAGCTTCACATGGTTTGAAATAGTTGGGCGCAGTTCTTAAAAAAATTAACCAACCCCGGCCTTAGTTAGAGCAAAATAAGAAAATTAGCCATTACCAACACACTAAGGACCAAAAATGTACCAGCCCAATTCATTACATGGTATAAAAATCCATTTCAGCGTCATTCAAAACCCTAGATCTACATCTCAACATCTCATGCGGCTTCCTAAGAACAAACTATGCTCAATTATGTGAAAGAGTCCGATAATGTAATTGTTGGAAAACAAGATCTTCTGTTTCACTCCGATATGGCTGTTCAAAAAGAAGCTAAAGAAACAATTAAAGAAAAAGGAAGAAAATAAATTGATCATGAAGCGGTTTTGTTAGAAGAGGAATACTTGAAGAATCAAGAAGAACTTGTGTGTCTGGCAAGACAAAAAGAAGATGACAGCGATTCTCTTTTCATACTCTCGATTTTGTTGATAACAAATGAAGGATAAATTGTAAGACTAGTTTTGATGAGTTATGATATATATTTTTATTAACTTCCAGTTTAATATTTATTTTCAGCACTTGTCTTTGTCTCAGATGCTTGCTATGTTTTATGCACTATTTATTTTTTTACTCCAGCTACAATTGAAAAAATTTAAAACAAGAACTTTTTTATTGTTAGTTTTAATCCTCTGTGAGTATAATATATCTATAGCAAATAAAATGATGCAGGATTTCATACCAGTAGCAGAAAAAAGCATGGAAAAGTCCTTATGATATCATGTATTTCATAATGCCAGAGAAGGGCAAAGAATTGAAAAAGTCCAAAGTGAAAAACATTTGAGTTTAGCAAGATATGCAGTACGGATGCAAATATTGGACGCGATACCGACATCCGTATGTAGTCAACAGTAAAGTGATAATTTGAGAAAATTAAATGGAACTAATCAAATGTGTCGTGCTGGTTTTAAGAAGTGTTTAATTTGGATTTTTTTGAAAACTTTTAATGGATCGGTAAGGGTACAACCTCAGCAAGGAATTTCATAGAAGCTAGTTAGCTATAGCACCCAAGAGTAAAATCTGTAAATATTTAGGTTGATGCAGATCTGATTTGGATGATGATTCCATAAATGATCCACCTATAACAGAAAAGGAATGAAGACTTATTCACACACCAAATAACAAAGGCCTTATTGGAAATGGGTCAAAACAGAGAATAGAGAATGTACATCAAGTGCATATACGGTAACATGTGTATGTTATCCGAGGAACATGTAAAGACTTAAAGGAGATATTAACATACCGATGCTTGTCGAAAATATATAGGAAGTAACATAATTTCCAAGGAAGTAATATTTTGAGAAAATAGAAGTGATCGATTGTAACCACATGTGTCGGTGTCAGCCACCAGACTCACCGTCAATCTGAAATGTCATTGCTACATGTTGGCAAGAATTTAATTGAAAACTTTCAATGGATTTTCAATGGATCAGTAAAGTTACAACTTCAGCAAGCAATATCATATCAGCTACAACACCTAGGGTTAAAATCTGTAAATATTTATGTTTATGCAGATCTGATTAGGATGATATAATTCCATGGATGATCCACCTATAAAAACAAAGGCCTGTAGGAAATTTGTCAAAACATATGATACTTTCCCTTGTAATGGAGAATGTACATGATGTGCATATATTCAAACATTTCTATGTTATCCTTGATGGAGATATCGACATACTAATCCTTATTGAAAATAGAAAAAAAATATTATCAAGATAGATATTATGTTTTTTATGATGAATCGACAATCAATTTGTATACAATTTATCCTCTCATGAAAAATTGGATTGTAGTAGATCTAGTGCATGCTAAGTGTAGCTTTTGCAAAATCTCTGTTACTCATTTGACATTTTTTCATACTCATTGCATAAGTACAAATTCTAAAGTAAATGATTTCTCAAAGGCTAAGTAGAGTCATAAACTAAACCACTTTTTTTGGGCAAAATAGAATATGTCATTTCTTCAGCAATTAGATGACAAATACATGAAGTAATAGAATTAAGGACATGGGAGCAAGCCTTGAAGATGGATGCTCTAACAAGACTATGAGAAACCCTATAACTTGTGTCCTTACAATTCGCTACTAATAAAATTGGTATCAAAATTTTGGTAGCAAATCTCATATTCTCTTGCAGTGCTCATTCAACTGGAAAGTGTTCATCAATGGCAGAAGTATTAATATAGAGATGATAAGCTTATTTGATGCTATTAACACCGTCAAACAGTTTGATTCCAAACAATTTTTTCGGTCACCTCGCATGTGCATGGGAATTTTTAAAATATCACGTGCATTTCTCCATGTTGAAAATCTTGGATATCATGGTTTAAGATTACTTCTTATGCATGGGAGCCAGGTGTTTGTTAGGAATTCCTCTCTAAGAATGGTTTTGTTAAAATTGATTGTGATGGATCTGTTACGAATCACAGAGTCCTAGCTACTATTGGAGGTGGTATATAATGTTGATGGTGCTTTTTTATTTAGATTTTCCGTTTAATTAGCATATCTACTGGCGTTAGGATGTTTGAGACTATTCCTATGTTTGCTTCTCTAGACATATGAACTAAGAATCCAACTTAAGGACTTCTTAAAGAATATTGAAATTTTCACTGAGTTTAAAAGAATTTTTTCATATTTTCATGGACCAAATGCATATTTTAACCTGAATTTAATTTTTTTTCATCGGTTTAGCCTGAATTTAATGTAAATAATTTTGTATATTTTTCAGTAAACATAATATAATTTAAGCCATTATTGTACCTCAACACTGGTCATGTAACAACTAATTGTTGCAAGTTCGATCATTGGCATCCCAAGTCAAAAAAAAAATATATAATTTATCTAAAATCATTTGATAATTTTCCTTAACCTCAAAGCATATTATATATTGAAATCACATCTAATCTTTTAAGCCGAACCTCATAGTCCTTAACCCTTAAAATTGAGTCCCCTCTCTTACTACTTCTTAGATCTCCATTTTATTTATCTCTTCTTTTTTCCCTTTATGTTATTTCATTTTTATTTCCTGTGTTTCTAGGTATTCTTCATTTTATCAGCATTGTATAATTGTCTCTATGAGTTGATCAACTGCATATGTGATTTGGATTTCCGATTTGATTCATTTTAACTAATTTTCTACCCGATCTAACAATTTCAACATGCCGACTATGTGTACAATTCTAGGTCAAGTTAGTTCATGTCTGAATTTCATAACACTTGGTGACGATGAAGGTGAAGATCATATTGGATATGAAGATCTATAATTAAAACGGTTATCAATCTTACAATCAAATCGACGAAATACCAAAGGTATATCTTCTATACTAAATCGTTGTTTATATTTTTCTTCATTATAAATTGAATTTGATCTTTCAATTTCATAAACCAAATCAATTTTTTATTGATTTGATCATATTTTCTAGATCTCTTCTAAATTTATATTTTAATATATAATTTATGAACATTTTCTTTGTAATAATCTGTTTTTTTTTGTTCATTTTTTTATAAAAAAAAAAAAAAAGTAGTTTCAATTTGATTTTTTTTTTATTTCTTTGCAATTGTGGATGTTTAAGCTACAATGCTATGTTTTTGTGTTTTAACAATTAGACATTTAGCAACAAAAAAAAAATTGATGAGGCATCAATTGAAATATGTATTATGGGCGAACCGATAAAATCTGATACAATTTAGATTAGAATCCGACACAAATTAGAAATTGTGTGAAGAATAGCATAATGAGAGTTTTAGAGAGAAGAAAATAATTTGCTTAATGATGATTGATTTTCAAATGAGGTAAAAGGAATTGTTAATTACAACAACAAACACTAAAGGAGTAAAATGGCATTATGTAATATCTAATTCAATTCCTACAACAAATTGCCTCACCAAATTCCCCTTATGTTAGTGAACAAATGAATGTGTTTGTTTTAATTTGATATAATTATTATTTTTCAATTAAAATTTCAAGTATAATATATATTATATGTGATGTATATAATTTTGTGTAGCCATTTTTAGATCGTTCAAATTATGCATAATGAACATCGTGTATCACTGTGAACAGGAATTTGGATTTCCCCTCATCATTTGCTATATCAGTAGTTATTATTATAGGAAGCGGGATTAGAACTGGTTGATGAAGCCATAACTAAGATTGAATCTCATCAGTCAAAGAATCATCATTATCAGAAGACGAAATATCGATCTATTGTGGATATTTAAATGGAGACTACCCCATATATAGCAAAAACACTATCAAGTTCAAGAGGAATATGACAACAACATTGGAGGAAGAAAAGGATGATCAAGATTGAATCATCTCTGGCAAACAATCATCGTTAGAAGAAGAAATATCGATCTCTTGTGGACATATACAAGGTGACTACACCTATTAGCATCAATGGGACGAAAAAACCAAAACCCTAAACAAGGGTAGGTGAACGTCTTGATGCTTGTGTTGGTAATAATATCTTCTCAGTGCTAGATTTTTCTAGCTAGCTTTATCATTTCTTTCAAAGAAATAATAGTCTTGATGATACCGTGTGTTTATTAATAAATTAATTTTTTTGTTCCATTGTTGAGTGAACTGTCCAAGTTGAATGGACTATCCTGCATCCTCTGCACTAAATCTTCATCATCCCTAGTTTCACCAGATTCTTGCATTTTGGCATCTCTTGAATCTTCTTCTTCGTCCTTAGAAGAAGAATATTCAATTGTTAATCACCTAGGAATTTCAATTGTTTAATATAACTTTGCTGCTCTCAGTTGCTATTGTTAATCCAATTTAGTTACTCACTTTTGTTTTGCTATGTTATTCCAAATAATTTTAATCATTATCTGCTGGGTTCTTTTTTGTTATGCATGTATACAACAACAATATATCTTCGTTTTCAACTTCATAGCAAATAACTAGCTAATATGCCTTGAATCCACCTGAATGTCTAGTAACTAAGATACTCAAAAAATAACTAGCTAATATGCCCTGAATCCTTCATAGCAAATTCACAAGTGAGCTGAGACATGATGTACTAACGAAGAGTATCAGATGAAGCAGTAAGGATGATGTCATCGACATATAAGAGAATGTATGCCATGTCATTACCATTGTGATAGATGCACAAGGTGAGAAGCCCAATGTAGCATCAAATTCAATGAAGCATTGGTACCATGCACGATGGGCTTGTTTAAGGCCATTATAGCGACTTCTTTAGTAGACAGACATAATCAGGATTGTGAGGATCACGAAAGCCAAGAGGTTGATGCATATAAACAGATTCATTAATGTTACCATGTAAGATTGCATTCTTGACACATCCAATTGATAATTACAAATTCAAAATTAATTTTCACTCAGACCATCCAAAATATATCTTCAATATTATTATTTTTTATGTTTGGTGTCAAAAATTTATTATTACCCTTTGTATACATAATACATTTAAGCTAAAACTAAGGTGAACACTTGTGGGATTTTTTTAAAAGAAAAGGAATTGAAAAAAATATTGTTTTTGGTTTTTTATTTTGTAGTTCACTTCCTTGAACATTCCAATCAACTTATTGGCTTTGGGCATAATTTGTTATTCTGATCAATCCCTACTTAGTTGGTGTGTGTATAATTTGTTGGGCTTAGCTATACCAGCTAATTGCCAATGAGAGTTGTTTTTATCCTTATGACTTTTTTTAAAAAAAATTAAAAATTAAACTAACTCTCGGATCTTTAGGAGCAACACACTCCAAAATCTCAAGTCAACAATACCATGTCAGGTCAAATTGATTTCCTTCTATCCAGTGGCGGTTCTAAGGCCCGGCGAGTCCGGGCACTTGCCCGGGCTTCGGTCCAATTTTTTTGCAATTTCTTGTGTAAATCTCCCTGAATTTCCTATATAAACCCCTATAAATTGGACAAATTCTTTAGTTTTTTGATTATTTGCTTACAATTTCTTATGTAAACCCCTATAAATGTGTTGCAATTTTATTTTTTGCCCAGACTTTATAATAACCCTGGCTCCGCCACTGCTTCTATAACTTCTTAAAAGTTGATCTCCGTCTTGAAGTCAGTTTTGTTCGGATTTATTCATCCGAAAGTAAAAAAAAATTATATATATATGGTGTTTATTTCTCTTGTGAAATGTGAACTAATTCTTGCTATGAATCAACTTTTCAGAAGTCGTGAAGGGTTTAAAGCTACCCCATTTTCTATGGTATTTTGAAAGTTGCAATAACAAAAATAGTTGATATAGAATGACACATCTGTAATTTTTTTTTATTACATAGAGAAGTTTAGTTATTTTTAAGTTGGAGAAATAATTGCATTGTGTGGCGTTTATTTTTTATTTAGAGTGGAAATATGATGACTATTTGTATTGATCAATCTGTGATAAATGACTGTGCACAAAGGAGGTGGTAGTAAGATGGGAAAAATGCTCATATATATAGTACATCATTCAATTCATATGCATATACTTTAATTTATTGTGGGAGAAGTTGTCATGATATGTCACTTAGTTTTCTTACATTATTTTTTTTCTGTATTTATTACAAGAATTGTTTTCCCCCGAAAGAAAGAGACAAAAGTCTTTTACAGAAAATAGGGGATAATAAACAGATTTTTGACTCTACTCTATTATTCATGGAATTATTAAGCTGACGTGAGCATTTGGCCTATTATTTTGAACATTGTTTGGTGAGGGTTGAATACAAAGGTCAAAGGATCCTGGTTTGACCATATTTATGAAGATTAAAAAATATTTAATTTCTGACGTAAAAATAAAACTGAGTATGAGTAAATATTTGACATGAGAGTAGTAGTACTCAGTTAATGACTTGTGCTTTTGAAAAAGTGGGTTATAATTTAGTTAATTTTTTTTCAGTGTTTTGACGGTATACATCAAAGGATGAGTTATAGTAAAAAATTTACATAACATTATTTTAGCATTAACTTAGTTAATTGTCCTCAAAAATTAAATCCTAATAAAATACTATACACCTAAACTCAATCATGTCACAGCTCCATTACTACGATAGTGGAGTGGTCGTTGAAAAATTAAGTAAAAGCCACAAATGGAAGGGTTTGTTGTATAGCTGCAGTGTCCTTTGTGGTTCCCATGGGCCAAGTGTGGAGTATAAAATGGCTTGCTAATTGTGAGAATCTATATAATTTTTTCATACTTTAAATTACGAATGTTGAGAATCTAATCTAATCTAATCTAATTAGAGTAATACTTTAAATTACTTGTATTGGTTCCAAGTTTTAAGATAATATTAAAGTGTATCTTAAATTTGTTGGGTTATTTGTAGGTGGTCACTCAAATTTATGTGTGATATACTATAATATTATTTCTGATTATTTTAGAGTGATCACTGCTTTCTACCACCAACTTAGTTTTCCGTATGCATGTCTTAAAATCAAAGCTACAACAGGACTCGTTGATTTCACTTTTTCACCAACCTGCTTACCAAACAATACCGGTTAGTTACCACATGCACGTATGCATTGCGACGATAATGACGATTGAAGTGGATAAATTATAGTAATATTATATGATTAATTAAAGATAACTCTGATTAAAGAATTAATATTTTGAAAGTAATTAAAGAGTCTTGATCCAAGTTGATGGCGACTCAAAGGTGTTGGTGGACATACTGATATGAAAATGCAATAGTAAAAGGAATATTCCAACCTTAATGATAAGTTGTTTATTATTAGAAATTCATCTTTTTAAAACCATAAGTGAAGTGCATTTTAGATTTGAACCACCGCTACTTATTGTATATATTATGCAATGTTGTTGTCAACTGAATTAATTTTATGAGGAATTTTAAATATTTTTTTAATCAAATGATAGATCAATATTGTAGCATCATAATTAGCGAATGGATTAAAATTGAAATGTTTGAAAAATATGTAAACCAAATCTAAGAGAGAAATATTACTTGCACACAAACCTAAATAAAAGAAATTTAGCCTTGTAACCAAAAAAAACCTAAATAAAAGAAATGGGAACACACAAAATTATTTTTTAAAAAAATGAATAAAATTAAATGATGTCAATTGATTTAGGTTATGATCATGGAAGACTTTCTCAATTTGAGGAATTATACGCGTGGAGATCAATATAGTCGAACATTTCATTATCTTTTCTTGCTAAGAACGATTAGATGAAGTGACACTTTCTTGCTAAGAACGTTTAGATGAATTTAACTAATTTTTTTTTTTGTGAGAAAGCTTAATCAATGTCCTAAGTTTAAATTCAGTATTGGGCATGCATCAACGTTAAAAATCTCTCGAATAATTAGTATTCGTAATTACATGTAGAAGATACCTGATTTACACAAAAAAACGAATAGTGAATCTTTAGCTGCTTAAATATCTTTTGTATCTTAAAGTGGACTTCTAAAATTTCTCTTGACATTTTTCTATTTAAAAAGATGGTGAGATCTAATTTGGTTGCTCCCAGTTTTTTTTTGCAATCCAATATAATTCTCAACAAAAATTATATCAAAATTAGTCAATGATGTTTTTATACAAATCTCTCGAATAATTAGTCTTCGTAATTACATGTAGAAGATATATATCTGATTTACACAAAAAATGAATAGTGAATCTTTACAGCTTAAATATCTTTTGTATCTTAAAATAGACTTCTAAAATTTCTCTTGACATTTTTCTATTTAAAAAGATGGTGAGATCTAATTTGGTTGCTCACGTTTTTCTTTTTTGCAATCCAATATAATTCTCAACAAAAATAATATCAAAATTAGTCAATGATGTTTTTATACAAATGATAGACTAGTCATTGACTCAAGATAACAAACAGACTAATTTGTTTCCAATATAAAAAAAATAGGATTAATATAGGTATTAATTTTGTCGAAACTAAATTGAAACGCAAAAAAATTGTGAGAAGCCAAAGAATATTTCATAAAAAAACATGTAAAATTAAATCAAAGTCATGATAAAAAAAAATTTCAAATAATCTAGGGGCTAAAATTTACCTTTTTATTTTTCTAATCTGGTTACAGTTGCACATTTTGATCCAAACTCGCTCGCTTTTTTATGTGAAAGGTTTCCTTTCTCTCCGTTATGTTTCTCCCCAACCACTACTTTATGTATAAAAGAACAAAACAAAAGTCCACCTAAAATTGCCGCCACTGCTACCTAATACAAAATATTCTGTCCCTCTCATAATAAATATCATTTTCCTTCAAAAAAAAGTAATTATCATTTAACTTTATTCTTTTATTTAAATCCACCTAAATTTGCCGCCACTGCTAACTAATACAAAATATTCTGTCCCTCTCATAATAAATATCATTTTATGAAAACAAATATTTTAAAGTAATTATCATTTAACTTATTCTTTTATTTAAATATTCTATACTTTATTTGTAAGATGATGCTTATTATTTTATATAAATGTACTTATAAATTAAGTCATCATATCTCAATCGACATGGACAATGCATTGTTATATACAGAGACCGAGTCATCTCATTCACTTAAAAGGGAAATTCAAAGTGGTAGGCTACTTGACAAAAAAAATTAATATTATATACATCATTATCAAATTATTTCATTATTTACTGATGATAAAAATTTGATTGCCTCTACTATCAAAAGAAAATTGATCTTTTATAGTAACACATTTGATCTGTCAGGTAAAGATCAAAGAAAAGTAACAGTGAATTTTTGGGAACTGTAGTTGTCGCGGTGGTTTACGATGTTCCGGTACAAAGGAGAACAAGTTTTGTCGTCGAAAAAGAATAGTGTTTGCAATCACGTTAGCACTCTAACGCTCGAGTCAATGTTTGAATGAAGTGGATTATGTGCTAAAATTGTGTGAATAAAAGTGTACCCGAGCGTGACGTTGAATCAGACTTATATAACAATGAAGAGTGATAATTGTCTCCAAGTTTTGCGCGTAAATGATGGAGGTTGTTGGAGATGATATGGACGATGAGGATTGGCCTTAGCACATTCATGTGCGAGACACACATTCATGTTAGCACAAAATTGTATTTTTTGTGTTAAACTTAAAGAGACCTAATCCTATAATAAGTAAGTTTGTTTGAGTTGGACGACGAGTCATTAAACATAATTTAAAAAAAGAGCAAATGGTCACTTTAATCTTGTCTCTGCACTTCGATGTCATAAAGGTCTAAGACTCAGTATTAAATACAAAGAAGTCTCTGACTCTGCACTTCCATTATCACTTTAGTCCATGGCGTTAAATAATTTTGTTAAGTAATGACGTGACACATGTTTTACGATGACATGACATATGATGTGTCTCAGAGACTAAAGTGAAAGTAGAAAATTGTCACTTTAGTCCCTGAACAAAAAATCAATATTCCCAAATTGAATCTCAAATATGTAAATGTCATCTAATTCTCTCTTTTGT
>Ga0315914_1002574_pt1 | contig 27758 bp, 15 predicted proteins | sample MpolenodulesMG_FD_203920 | JGI IMG/M metagenome (GOLD analysis project Ga0315914, IMG submission 203920) | Medicago polymorpha root nodule microbial communities from Los Angeles, California, United States - elongated nodules | ecosystem: Host-associated > Plants > Roots > Nodule | place: USA...
TATTCATATTCTTTCTGCGTGATTTTGATTCTCACTGTGTCTCCCATAATCACTTTTGGAGGTAACTGAGTAAGATGAATATCACAAGATCCAGAAAGTGATTGAGCAAAGGATTTACCATTTTCCGGTGGTTTGGGTGTGTAATCCTCCAGAGCAGCCATGAAAGGCCAGGGACAAACCATCGCAGACGATTTCTTTCGTAAAAAATCACAATCGAAGCTTCCCCGAAAAAGCATCGGAACAAACAAAACCGGCACCGTAAGCTAAGATCGCAGGAGAAACCACCGTTGAGGAGTAGAGGGAGCGAGAAAGGAACCAAGACGAAGCGAAAAACTGAGAAAAGAGGTGGAGAACCACTGGAAAAGAGCTCGTCGGAGCTTCACCGGAAGTTAGTTAGATGATCGGAAAAATGCAGTTAGGGAGAGAGAACAGAGAATTCTGGTGGAGATGCATGCTTGTAACATTTCTTTGTTTGAGAGCACTTATGAAAACAAGGCCTCTCAGTTCCACATTTTTCAAGTTAAGCTTTATCAAATGAACAAGCATTCCTCTAATGGCTTCTTTGTCAAAGATCAAGGTTATGATTTGTGATGTTACTCAAGCTTTCAACAGTATGCATAAGGAGATTGCTAGCATTCAGCCTCAGCTTATTTCTTAGCAAAGAGATCATCCTGACTCATATATTCTTAATGTGGATGGTAGTGCTCAAACCAACCCAGGGATGGCAGGATTTGGTGGCTTAATTAGAGACTTCGATGGACAATTTATACGTGGTTTTCATGGTAATATTGGCTACTCAAATATTCTTCATGCCGAAATCTTGGCATTAATGCATGAGATTCAAATTTGTTTGGATGAAGGTACGAGACACATTATTTGTTACACTGATTTCATGCATAATATTCACCTAGTGCAGCATGCTGATGTTTCCACTCACCACTATGGAAATGAGATAACTATTATTAGAAAATACATGGCTAAAGATTGGACTTTCAACTATGTAACACTCTCAGGAAACGTAATATGTGTGATGAATTCTTAGCGAAACTTGGAACAAGGCCTACGAGTGATCTTTTGATTGTGCTTAATCCTCCAGTTGAGCTTTGTTTATTGCTTACGGAAGACAGCATGGGTGTTAGGGGTGAGCACAAAATTCAAACCCGCCCACCAACCGATATATCCGAGTCACCCACGGGTCCATCGGACGGGTTAAAACGGGTCTCGGGTGAAGAAATGCTAAAAAATAGGGTATGTGTGGGTTTAGATGGTCGGGCCTGGTTTTTACAAATTCAAAACCGTGTAAACCGAACCTGATCGTCCTATAAGAAAATTTACCCACAAAGCCCAATCAATTATACATATCACCCTCAAATATATATAATTCCTCATCTCTTCTTGTTAAATTTTTTATAACGTGATATTTTAATGATTGCTATGATACGTTGATCTATGGCCTTTTTCTTTTTTAATTTATTGATGAAAGTCTTATTAAAAAAATAGCCAAATAAATTTGAGATGAATAAAAAAATATTGGAGAAATAACTGAATCAACCCACCCGATCAAACCGAGACCCGTACAAACCGAAACCCACACAAACCGTATTAATTTGTGGGCATAATTGGGTCTTTAAATTGGATGATCGGTTTCATACATCTTGCCGAGTTCGGACCCGAACCCGACCGTTGCTCTACCCTAATGGGTGTTGCTTATCATCGCGACCATGTAACCAGTATATTTGAATTTAATTAAAAGTTAGAATTTATAATATTTAACTTTTGAAGTGATTTTTGATTAAAGTAGTTGAAAATCATTATTTAGCATCTTAAAATAAAATAAAATAAAAGTTATATATATGTAGGGATGAAGACGCGTGAATCTTGGCATGAAATTGGAGTTGGACGCAGCCGCAGAAATGAAATGAAATGAAATGATCCACTAGTAGTTACCGTACATCACATACTTCTTCTTCACCTGGTAACTGGATCGGATCTGATTTGTGTTATTACGTAATTCGGTCGCAAAGTGAAATGGAAGCAGAATTAGATTTGGATCCAGAACAGCAACATATGATGATGATGGAAAATGGTTTTTCACGAATTGATCCTAGAAGGGCTCGCTTTCCGTGTTCCATTGTTTGGTCACCACTTCCTGTCATCTCCTGGTTCATTCCTTTCATTGGTCACATTGGTATTTGCAGAGAGGATGGTGTTATTTTGGATTTTGCAGGTCCTAATTTTGTTTGTGTTGATAATTTCGCTTTTGGTTCCGCTACCAGATATCTTCAAATACCCAAAGATAAGGTACTTTTTTTTTATATTAATCAATCTATTATTTCTGGGTATCATTGTAAACAAATCTATTATTCTTGTAAATAACACCGATGAAGAGACATATGCCATCTTTCAATAAGCAACTTTTTTTTTTTTTTGGTGAGTGGCTAGAATTCACTTTATAAGGTGAATAAGTGGGGTGTCTAGGGTTCGACCCCCGGCCTCTGCATATAATAATGCATTGTCCTACCAAGCTATGCTCACGGGACTTCAATAAGTTATTTCTATAAGTTATCATGATATCATAAGCCCTAATGTATAAGTTATTTCTATAGCAAAAGATATAATGAAGTTCAATTGTTTTCATTGGTTTTCGACTCTCTAATGGTGTTTGAAATAATTGCTGGCAGTGTTGCATCCCCTTAGGCCAGTCTGCATACAAGGGTGAGGAACACTACATGCAGGATGAAAGTGGAGGCGAGTTGAGGACCTGGGATGATGCTCTACTGAAGAGTACGCAAGAATTCCAACACCGATCATACAGTCTCTTTACATGCAACTGCCACTCCTTTGTTGCCAATAATTTGAACAGGCTCGGCTATCTGTCCAGTGGATGGAATGTGGTGAACCTTGCAGTTTTCATTTTACTCAACGGTCGCTGGGTCAGCAAAATATCTATGCTGCGTACTATTTTACCATTTGTTATTGTATTTTTTCTTGGAGTCACATTGGGAGGCTTCACTTTCCTAAAATTTTGGTTCTTATTCACTTCGGTTCTTATTGGTTGGTTCATTCTTGGTACATACTGTTTTAAGGATCTGATTCAGTTGTAGTATCTATTTTTCTCAGTGATACTTAGTATAAAACTGCAATGCAATACATTCCAAGTTTGCCAAACATAACTGTGTACTTTATGTTCAGATTTGAGAATCAGATTCAGCTGTAGTATCTACTTTGTATAAAACTGTAATGCATTCTCATGTTTGTGAAATATAACCATATGCTTCATGCATTCAGATTTCAGATCATTACCTACCACAGATTAGTTGCTTCGGTAGGAATTCCTCAAAGGTATCATGTTATGTGTGATTTAACATTGAAATACTGCAAATACAGTAAGTATTTGCCACCAAAGGATAATGTTCTTTGGTCCTAAAGAAACTATCCTTTGGGACCAAATGTTTACAGTTTTTCATCAAGATGATGGAGCATTAGTAGCTTCCTATTAGAAACTTACTATTTTATATACTATTGGACAAAACATCTCTCATTGGAGATGTTCTAAAATGCTTTGTTCTATCATTTTAACCAGAATTTGTTTGATTATAGGCTTGGTGTTTGGGGAGGAATTTTTTTCAACTCTAATTTGACCTTGAATGCATACATTTAATTTTTTTTTAAACATGCATCTAATCAAATTGCATCATAGTTCACTTTTATAAGTTAGTTTCTAAAATATCTCTACATATATTTATTTATTTATGTGGCATAATTTACTAAATGCATATGTACATAATTGGTGTATAAAAATTAAATCCTTGGAGTATAGTATCCTTGAAGCAAACACAAATAACCTTGGTGTTTGTGTTGTGTTGTCTCGGATGTTGAATACCATTTCAGAAATTAAGACTCCTATAGATAATTTTGCATTCTCGCATTCAGGGATAGAGCTGGAAGGGGGATCAGTGGAGGCAACAGTCCCTTCAAGATTTTTCAATTTTGTCTATATACTAGTATGTTATACTTTTTTAGTATCTATTTATTTTTTGAACTTTATAAGATATTGTATACTCGACATTGTTTACTCAATATAGAGAGATTTAAACACTTAATTTTCTATAAAAAAAATTGTGAACAAAAGGAGCCAAATTTTCAAAGCATATTAGAAACTTTTAGGAAAATAAAATACTCCTGCAAGCTTAATCTTCCAAGATGAGCAAAGTTAGTAAATCCGAAACTAAATCAAACATCTTTAGAGGAACACACTAACTAAGACCATAATTATCAGGGCCAACCACTTGATTAAATTAACGAGAAACATGTTGACAATGAAAATAAGACGACAGAGGCTTAATCTAAGACAACAATGATGAAAACTACATGAAACATGCACCATCTTCAATCATTTTAATGGAAGAAAGATAATCTATTTGTTCAATAACTTAATGGAATCCATGTTGTTTGCCTCTCAAAAGATCATGGTAAATACTCCACAAAAGTCTTTTAACTAAGCAAAATATAAAACAAGAATGAAAATTAAGTTATTAGAAGTAAATGTTGGTTCTTTTTATAATTTATTTTCATATTTAAATTTTTTTCTTTGCCTAATTATACTTTTAAGTTTGGTCCCCCTAAAACTTAATTCTTTTCTTCGTCCCTGCTCGCATCAAAAGAAGAGATAGTATCTACCCTCAATTCAACTTCACACAACATACGGTTTTTTAGGGATACATAACTCTGCGTTGATTGAGTCGGATTTGCACAAAAGAATGATTGATTGAATGCATATTAAAAAAAAAAACTTAGGGAATCTTTTTTCTTTATGGTTACAAAATAGGAAATATTTTATTTTATGTTGAATGAATTCAGTGCATGAGACGATATTTAAATTCCAAATTAAGATTGATTATCATTTATGGAATGAAAAAAAATCATTAATTTATTGGGCTATATTTTATTTTAAAAAAAACACTGCATGGAGATTATCATGGTTATCGGTTGATGGCAAACTTGTAAAATAGTAATAAAACCAGTCCTTTTATTTACCAGTCTTCCTAACCCGTGTTTCTCATTCTCATTTAATTTAAAGCAGTGACAGAGGCAGCAGGTTCCTTTGAAATTAAAATCTTAAGAAAACAAATTAAAAGATAATGGCAGATTCATCAGAAGGACAAGTAATTAGCGTTCACAACGTTGATGCATGGAACGATATCCTTCATAGGGGCAATGAATCTAAGAAACTGGTATATTTTTAGTACCTTTGAATTATATATCAAACTATTTTTTGTTTATTTTTGCCTTCGAAATATAGATCTCAATTTATAACTTTTATTTGTGAACGTGACATGATTATATTTTTCTCTTTGTTTTGTTACATAATGCATCTGCCATTAAAATATTGATGTGAAAAAGAATTTCTATGGATTTGATTATCGTTGGTTAATGGTTATTATTCTCATGCGACCATGATTATGAAACATTATTCTATATTTTTTGTTTTATTTTTGTTATAAGGTGGTCGTTTTAGGTTTATGAATTATTATGTGTATAATTCTTGGACGTACCATTGTGTGTTGTGTTTTGTTATAAAGTGATCGTTGTGTGTTGTGTTCAGTTTTCTCATGGATTCAAGGAGGTTTCTTTTGAAACATTGGTGTTTTTGATTCACGACAGTGTCTAAAAAAAATGTTAATTTTGGGGAACATTAATTTGAAAAGGTTGATGTGAAGGCTCAATTAAGCTGCTATTAAAGTTCGTAATTGTATCATAATTCCTGTTACGCCACACAATTGCAGCTTGTTTGTTGACTGTATGTAGCACCGAAATTTATTTATGATTGAAGATGTGTTGCTAGTGTTAAGACATTGATACAACATCCACATATGTAGTTACATTCTATCATTTTTCTTTCAAATTATTATCGGTATATATGCGTATGTGTCAATGTTGTTTCTCATGTGCGTGTCGGCGTGTCTTATATAACTTCGAAATTTTAGATTGAAGATATGTCTAATGTCCGACATGACACCAAAACATGTGGTTACATTCAATTAGTTCTATTTTTAAAATTATTATTAGTATTAATATCGACACGTAAGTATGGTATACAGTGTTTGTCTATGTCAATATTGTGTTTGGTGTCTAATATCATTGATTGATTAGATATAGTGTTTGACTATATGCAGCACTGAAATTTCTGATTGAAAATGTGTCTGGTGTCTAAGACATGCTAGTGTTGGATACCGACACAAAACACATGCATGCAGTTGCATTTAATCATTTTTTCTCTCAAATTATTAGAAGTGTATATGCGTATGTATCAATGTTGTGTTTGATATACGTGTCGACGTGTCCTATGAAGCTCCAAAACTTTAGATTGAAAATGTGTCTAATGTCTGATATTGCACCAAAACATGTGGTTACATTCAATTAATTCTATTTTTAAAATTATTATTATTAGTGTCAGCATGTTAGTATTGTGTATGGTGTTTGTCTATATCAATATCGTGTTTGGTTTCCGTGTATGTAATGCTTCATAAATATTCACAATCTTCTGCACTTCATCTTTCTTGTTTAATATCATTGATTGATTAGACATAGTAAGTCCTGACTCCTGACTTATTGATAAAACATGCATGTGAGTGCTGTAGGCCTAGTGTGCCAATTGCAACAGGGTGATTTTTTTTGCATTGTATTTCATAATGATTTTATAATTTTGGCGTGTCATGATTTTGTTTGTATGGGAAGATATCTATTATCTAATGATTGTAATTATAGACCTACATGCTCTTCTGTCTGTAGTTGCATCGCATGCTCTAGTTCCCAAACCTTTCAAAATCAATTTTTTTAATGTTTTACCTTAGCATCATATCTTAACTTAGTGCGTATATCCTAATATCTCGAAATTTAACATATATTTACCTTTCTAATTGATCCAGATTGTTGTGGATTTTACTGCATCTTGGTGTGGACCATGCCGTTTCATTGCACCATTCCTTGCTGAATTGGCCAAGAAGTATACAAATGCCATATTCCTTAAGGTGGATGTGGACGAATTAAAGGTAACAAATTCTAATAATTTGCACTAGAGTTTAATGAGGATGCCATGTCGTTATAAATTAGTTCTACACCGACATCCAATGAAAACTCATCATGTTGTCACATAAACCTACTTTGTAGCCACATTTGAAAAATAACCATAAAATATTAAAGATTTTTATTGGATGTCAGTGTAAAAGTTCGTGCCCTCTGCCTAAAAAATCAGAAAATTTGATAAATAGATATCAATCATGAATAATTTGTTGATTGAATTGCAGTCTGTTGCTCAAGATTGGGCTGTTGAGGCGATGCCAACTTTTGTGTTTGTGAAAGAAGGAACAATTTTGGGCAAAGTGGTAGGAGCAAAGAAAGATGAGCTGACTCAGACAATAGAGAAACATGTGGCATCATCAAATGTTTAATTTTGTTGGTGGTGTTGTTGGCTTCATCTACAATGACATAATAATATTTACTCTGATGCCATCTTTATTTTCATTATGATTATCTTGTAGTGAACGTTTTTTCTTTTTATCTTTTTATTGCACCTTACAACTTTATATAGATGGTGACGTATCGTCTATGACTATCCAAGACTTTATTCCTTCTTGTCTTAATAATGGTTGGTGATGATGTTATATTATGCAAACCTAATTTATGACATTGACTTTCCTCTTCACCATTGGAACTATATTTTGGATTGATACTGTTTATTTGCATCTTGCTAGGACTATTTGTTTTGGATTTAAAGTTTGAATTCAAGGGGATATGGTGTTTTTTTTAGTAGGAATTGAATTCGGTGTAATTGAGTTTACAACACACTACGTATCAACCACTAGCCCTAGATAATAGTGGCACATCTCATGCAAAGTTAGGGAGAAGTGGAGAGCCACAAACCTCGTCGAAAATTTAAAATAGAATTGACTTATTACCTATCAAATCAATTGCGTATTTTATTTATGCTTAAAAACTCAAGTCACATCAAATGTGAGTGAAAGATTCAACCATCAATATCAACATTAGTCATTTAGGATCCATTTGGTGTGTACGAAACAGTATTATTAGAAAATATTAACCAATAAGTAATAGTATTTGTACAACTATTTTGTGACAACTTCTTTCGTTTTCTCTCGTTTTATGTTAAAATCAAGAGAGAAGAAGGAAGAGAGAGTAAGAACACAATGTGTATAAGAAAAAGTTGTTCAAAAGCTGTCAAAAAATGGTTGTACAAATATCATTTCTTTTAACCAATTGTATTATTGTATATCTTGTTTGGAGCATACCTTGATTCAACAAAAAAAAGGTGTATAGATTTATCTTTTCTATCTCAAACTGGTTGCATGGGAGTAACGCCATTGAGTAAAGTAAAAAGCAATAGAGAAATACTGAATATAATAGACAAATTACAAAGAATAAACTTCCAACAAACTTCATGGTTACATTAGGATCCATTCCTAACTTGAACCTAATTTGGAGTTTAATTTACTCCAGTAAGTAAAACAAAGGAAACCACTGAAATCGCCTTTGTCCCCAGTGCCATATCAAACTAAAACATATAGGCTGGGAACTATGACTCCAAATTCACACTCACAAGGGTCCAATTCTTAGACCCCTGGTTTCAGATTCACCTATCCATAAATGACTAATTTTTAATACAATCCCATTAAGAAAACAACACTGCTTAAAATTAAATAAAAACCATGTGCCTTTGGCACAACATATTAAATACTGACTCCCCTAAAAAAAATACTATTGCCACTTTACCTATTCTACTCTTATTACTCTTTTAACTTTACTTGCTAATAAAGTCACTGCAAATTACACTTAAAAAGGGTGCTTTGTTAACTAATCAGCTCCTTTAATTGGTAATAGTCGGAGCGCAAACAGCTTCAACTGATAACCGCTTCAATACATTCGGACACGGGTCTCGCCCAAAATTACTGTTTGATACAGTTACTATGCATCTTGGCTTTCCTATACATTTCTGTGTAAAAATGAAAAAACAAATAGCATCAGCAATGTTATCATCCAAAAATAAAGTTGACAGAAATTAGAGACGGAAAAAACAAAATTAGTCTCAAATTTAGTGTCTATTAACACTGAGGAACTGAACTAGAGACTATAACTTTTTATAATATTAAAAGTCAATGTTTGATTGTTAAATGAAGAAAATGGTTGAGTTACCTGCTCTAGGATGTCATATGATGCAGAAGAATGACAAGCTCCTTGCTCATAACTCCCACAGGTTCCCAACGGAGTTCCAAAGCTTGCAAATTTAATGGAAGAGATGGCTTGGCCAGGATTACAATGCAAGTGAACTTTTGGAGGATGGAAATTTTCCGATTTTCCATAACTATCAATGTGCCAATTCTTAAGATTAGGATGATACTCTGATACATCAGCACACACACTGCTCACTGATCTCTTTGCTAATGAAATTTTTGAAGGGTCCCCCCCAAGTTCCTCAAAAACAACTAACAGATTATGATTTTGCTTCAACCAAGATCGCGGTACATGGTACCTGAAACATGAAGTAACCCATGTTAGGTATTTTTTACCCAAGTCATGCATCACTTAAAATGTTAATTAACGAATAAATAAACTTACCATCGCTGAGTTGGTTGACCGCAACCAAGCTGGCACTTTGGAGGTCTAAATGACCCGGCATAGTTGCAGTCATTGCAACTACCAGTAGCTATAGCAGTCCAGTATCTTCCGATACTTATCCCATTAATCCATATTTGACCTTTACCCATACCGTCCATATCCAATGCCAATGGCTCTTCTCCTTCAGGGGCATCGAAAAATGTCTGCAAAGTTTACTGATCAGTTATTTCATCATTTTTGGGGTCAAATATTTTATTTAAGTCGACCTTAAGCACTTTTTGTGTACCTTGTGCCATGTCAGTGGCTGATTTCTTTGTACAACTAACGCCGATTGCATCCACTCTACAGAAGAGATACCGTCTGGAGATGCAAGATTCATGGCCTCTCCTTTCAGCCCAACCTGTTTAGAGAAGAGATCAACTTAATTAAATTCCTTTGTAACCATGTCAACTTAAGCTGCTAATGTACGATTAAGCAACCTGGTAAGTCCACTTCTGCCAAGACAAATCCAACTTTCCCTTATCAAGTCCATGGATAACAACTGGACCTAGAATTCCTGTGTTCCAAGTCTCGAAATGTCCACCCACGTTCTTCGACAGCACAAAGCACAGATGAATGATATTAGTAAGTAGTAAGTACTGCAGTAGAATTTCAGAAAATAAAGGTAGAAAACAAAACTTACTGGAAGTCCAACAGCAACACTGAGCAAAGCTATAGTGTTTGTTCCAGCACGAAGATTTACATCGCCAGTGTATCTGAATCTCCTATCCTCCCTCGTTCCATAGGCAGAACCTGTTTTCAATCATATATATCATGTTTCCTTTAACTTTTTGATGGAAGTGAGATCTATTAAAGAAACAGACTAACTACATACCGGAAAGTCGACCATTGATGAAAACATGCACAGCATGCCCAGTTGACTGAACAATGAGACTGGGGAGCTTGCCTCCATGGAGAAAGGATTCGGATGAACCTACATCAACACTATCGACACATTGACATGAAATAAATTAGTACAGCAGAAGTAGTTTTTGTTTAGAAGCTAAAGAACCTTAGGAATTCAGTCAAAATGTCAAAGTCGTGCAATTTTAGATGTCAATTTTAATACAGCATATAGAAATATCAACCACTTGATTCCATGGTTGATGCAACTTGCTAGTGATCTAGAGTGTGCTAGAAAAATGCAAGAGAATTGCTAAGCATTATGACTCAATACAGTCATTGTCGATGTATGTGGGATGAAAATAAAGAATGACTCTATTTTCAACTAGTTAGAGAATCTAAAGGCGTAAGTAATTTCCGGAAATTGACGACGACGACATCAATTAACGAGCAAATGTAACAACTTACAAAATGAATCTTACCTAGTTATATACCAAAGATAATCACTTGTATCCCTTGTTACGTTTATCTGTTCCAAGAGACCAGAAGCAGTGATTGTAGTTGCAGAACTAGAAGAAGTATCTTCCTCAAAACTCTCCCATGAGAACCTTTCACTATTTGTAGGCAACATTTGCATTTGAGATGTTTGCACTCCAACCTAATATAGGGAGAAAATGAATTCAGTGGTTTAACAAAACGCTAAATTGTTAAATCTCGTTGAATGGAGATGTTGAAGGTGAATAAATTGTGTACAGGAAGCATAATTGTGATCGTTGAGTATCAATGTTGTATGATGATTTCATGTATGACACTTCTGTTACATACCTTTGCTGTGTTAAAAACAGCATTTCTACAATCCGGGAGGATGCTGACGGACCACGGAGGTAAGTTATAGTGCATATTGTTGAACAACACTCTTGCAGAAGATTTGGAGTCGTAGTTTGAGAGAAAAGCCGAACAATCTCCAGACTCTGTGGTGTATACATAAGCCTGAGAAAGGATGAATACCCACTTGTGTCAATAAAGGAACTTACGGAACAGTGAAAGAAAATAACGTTTGAAAATGAGTTTAACCTGTTGGAAGTTTCCTAATGAGGTAACAACTGGGTCGGTTGAAATTAAAGCTTTCTCACACATCTTAATAGCCTTATGAAGCTCCTTTAGATGACCATACTTTGGTTGCCTAATTAAACCTGTCAATATTTATTGTAACAAAAAGTAGTCAGTTTAGTCCTCAGGCCATGTAGCCTGTGTGTACAGTGTACTGTTGTGAACTGTGACAACAAAATCTTGAAGTGAGAGCATTGAATAATATTGTGTTACTTCAGTGTAGTGAAGTGTAGTAAGTGTTAGAACTCAAAATTGCTAATTCATGCATAAGTGTTTGTGAACTATCAGCTCTCACCATATTCATCTAGTGGAGCATCATAGTCATAGCTGGTAGTGATAAAAGGACCTCCAGCTGTGCGGCCAAAATTTGTTCCTCCATGATACTGCATGAACGAAATAAGTTACTCAATTGGCTGTCATCAATTCATCACCAAATTTTCGATTGTTAAATCGGTATGAGAAAACCAACCATGTAGTAGTTTACAAAGGATCCTCCTTTTTGTATAAATCGAGCTACTGCAAATGCCAAATCCTGAACAGGTCTTTTGTGAATTGGACCTCCGAATTCTGAAAACCTTCATGTTTGACAAAAGAAAAAATTATACAAATCCATTTCCGCAATTCCAAAATATGGGAGTAACTTAAAAAAATTATTACCAGCCACTCCAAGCCTCTGTCCACATTGTAGGCTTGTAGGGTTTATTGGGAGTAAATTTATCACAATAAAAGCCATTGCAAGTGTTTATCTGTCACATAACAGAAAACAGACTAATTTATCAACCAAATTCCTGAATATGCAACCACATGTTACCGGTGCATAATGTTAATAACTTTTAAGGGGGAGAATGAGAATGCTTACCACTGGATCTGGAGCATCATCTTCCTTGCACATAATCCATGGAACCCCAGTTCCCATTTCAACAGCCATTTTCGCAGCCCAGCTCATATAATTATAGCCAACAGGTCCAAGCATTTTACTCTGTACCCCATACTCGTTCTCAATCTGAAACAACATATAGTGTATATGTATCATTATTATTGTTGCTACAAAGCTAGATCAAGAAGAAAAATCTACATAATTAGCACCTTTCCTAAAAACAAAGGGACTTTGATAGTTTACAATTACACAAAAAGCAAATTAACAATAAAGGTTACACACCTGAGAGAGGATTATAGGGCCACCCTGTGACTCGTAGAGACGTTCAGTCTTCATCATTCCCACAATCTTCTCAGTGAACCCTTGCATTGCTTTCTGCACCACCATTCATTGAAAAAAATAACTATTTCAATTGAAAAAATGAAGGAATTTCATAAATTTCCTTCTGACCCCCTACTGATTCGACCTTCACTAAAGTGTATTAACCACTTGAGCTCAACCACTTGGTTTCACTAACCATATATATAACAGCAATGTTCTAAAATATGTTTTGAAGAAAGTACATAAAAAATGAAAGAAACCTTGAAAGGTTCATTGTCTTGTCTAAAGCTTATGCCAGGAACATACTTGAGCCAAACAGGAAAACCTCTGCACATGACAACATAAAATCATTAAACAATGGAAAATTACCCCTCAAAAGACCAAAACAGCAAACTTTTCAAGATAATAATAAGTACCCAAAATTCCATTCAGCGCAGACATAAGGTCCAATTCTTAGATGAGCATATAGTCCTGCTTTATGTACTGTCTGAATAAACCTCACAAGGTCATTTCTTCCCTCAAAATTGTACTGCATTGAACAAATTCCATTCAGTATACACAGAAATTAAACTACAACTCAAATTCAACAAAGAAAAACTAAACTAAACAAAAACAAAAACTTGAGAAAGAGAGTGTGAAAGTGAAGTACATTTCCAGGAGAAGGTTCATGAACATTCCAAAACACATAGGTTTCAATTACATCCAAACCTCCTTCTTTAGCTTTGAAAATCAGATCTTCCCACATCTGCAAAAGGGTCATTACATATGTCAAAAAAATACACAAACAAACTGAAAAAAATGTAAAGTTTCAATTTTTATTTTCATTTTCTTAATTTAGAAGAAACATACATCTGGGGTGCTTCTAGGATAATGTATGGAACCAGAAAAAAGGATTCTTCTTTGTCCATTGATGATAATTGCTTTTCTGTCATATGTTACATCAGAGTAAACAACTAAGAACAATGTAAGGGAAACAAAAAGAAACAGAAATTTGGAAACTGAGGTAGTTTCCATAATTTTCTTAAGCAATGTCTCTTGATGTGGTTGTAGCAGAGTCAAATGTAGGATCAGAAAGAACAGTGAAGGAAGAGAGAAGGAGAGAGAGAGAGAGAGTGTGTGGAAAAGGAAAAGGAGGGTTTGTGGTATCCTATGAGAATGGTGAAGGGGTTAAGGTTATGGTGACACCACACACTCACTCATTCACTCTTTTTTGTTCTAACGTAAGAGACTTAAGACCAATTTATTTTATTTTTAGTATTTTGTAATAAGAAAAGTCATCAAAATGTAACAACTTTTGTTCCAACTGTTTCACAATTCAGACTCACTCCTCATGTGTCGGTTAACCCTCCTGCCTAGCTGTGAACCTACTTATTCCTTTATTTATTTATGATTTTGTTTGAGATCATGAGGACGAATGTTCTAACACTATTGTTTAAGGATTTTATTAATGATGAAAATTTTGTTTTAAAAATATAAATTGTTATTTTCGTTAATGTAATAATTACACAATTTTTTAATACAAACTTGTTACTTTTAAGATTACTTGTTAGCAATTTTTTGTTTTTGATAAAATTTGGGTGAGTTTGATAGCGTAGGCTTATGAGTTGATATAAAGTATTAAGGTTTAGAAGAGTCACATGAATGATGAGATTCAACATAATATTTCTTTATTCTCATGAACATAGTTGAGTTGAAAGAGATATTGTATTATATATGTAAAGGTAACCGTTTGAATCCCTTTTTTTTACCTATTCACCTCAAACATGAAATTTCTATCTATTTCCTTGGCCAATATTTTTTATTTTTTTGTTACACCTTAACAATATCTTAAAACACTCATTACCATTCTTATATTTTTAGTTGCAAATTTAGGAGGTTGGATTTGTTAAGTTAGTGAATGCATAAATAATGCAATACACTTATGAGTAACCATGGCCCACTCAATGAATGGTGATTCATGTGAACACAATTACTACACAAAATAGAAGAAAAAAACCCATTCACTTTGCCTTCTTTGTTGTGTAAAATGGTAGTAATAATGTCATGTGAATCTGAACCAACGGTGAACCGTCAAACCCTTTTTGTATTCTCTTTAGAACGGCCATTTCCTATCCCCACACGATTTCAATGATGAACAATTTTTTGTTTTATAAAAACACTACTACTTGTATTATTAAAACAATACAGGAGTGAACAAAATAAAATAGGAATAACAAATTAAAATAACGTGATTGATTTGTTATGGTTCTTCTCCTCCAAGAAAAAGCATGACTTAATCAACCATCTTACTGTAGACAAAATAAATAATACCGTAAAACTCTTAACATCTTTTTTGTCAATTTATTTTGCCTTTTCAAGTAACACCAAACTCCTAAGTCCCACCGCTTTCATTTTGTCTCAACTTTCCACCCATGAGTCATGACCGGAGCATAAGTTAAGGGGAAACTGTCGTATTTTAGTTTGACACTCATTTATGTTCATGCAAGTATAAATGGTAGATTGTATTATAAACAAAAGGTAGTGTTAACTTGTGTCTTAGGGCACATGTTAAGAAACCTAAAAGAAGAAACATTTTCTAAAATTTTGTGCATTTAAATGATTTAAAAGTTAAATATTAAATGCAATGCACACATTCCAATAAGTTTTTTTTTCTATATTTGAATCATTAATTTGTGCCTTGAGGGCACAAGTTAACATTTCCCTAAACAAAATACATTATTAATTGAATGAACATTTTAAAAAAACATTATCATTTTAAATTCATTTATTAAATTATGTATATGGTCTATAATAAAGACAATATATATCATTAATTGAATGAATTTAAGATGCACATTTTTGTTTATAACAATTACCGGATGATGTATAGTGGGAATTTGAGATAGCACTTGGGTGACATTGGTGACATTGACCAATCACAATGTCACAATGCTTATGAAAGAGAGAGAAGCACGAACATTGCGACATTGTGATTGGTCAATGTCATCAGTGTCACCCAACTCTATGTCACCCAAGTGCTACCCGGGAATTTGAACCTTAAATTATTAGGTGAATTTCTAACAAATATGCTACTTGACCCAAAAAAAATAATTAAGTAGACTTTATTCTTTTTCTTTATTTTAAAATTAGGTAGAGTTGTTTGTAAGGTCTCGCTCAACCGACAATATGTTATATTAAATATCTTCATCGGAATTCAAGCTTAAATTCTTATAGTTGTAGGTGTGAGCTTAAATGATGTTTGTCACTTGTTTCCGAACTTTAAAAAAAAAATTACATGGGTAAGAAAAAGTAAGTATACAAAATACTCATATGTCTTGGTTTTTTTTTTATTGTTACATATGTCTTGGTAGTTGTGCTAATGTATTTCTTTCGGTTTTAATCATTTGGTTTTCAAGGGAAAGAAACTTTTGTAATCTGAAGTTCGGCTAGGTGGTAAGTAAAATTTTACCAATAATTATTCCATCAAGGAATCTAGCTCATACTCTTCTAAATAATTTGTCATTGGTGAAGTTAATTAACCACTTTGGTCCAATTGGTTGGTTTTTTATGCTAATATATGTACTTCTTCCATCCTAAATTATAAACGAAAAAACTCATTTTCTTTGTCTCAAATTATAAACCAATAACATGTTTAATTATATACTATTGCCAGAGCATCCTTTTCTCACTCCGGCCCTTATACTTTCAATGATGTGCCGTCTACCATGTACTCTTTGTTTAAGAATGAAATGCACTAAGTTTGCTTTTGCTATAATTTTTTTTTATGTTATTTAAAAAAAATTGTATTTTTCAAAGTAAAATTAAATGCAAATTACAATTAATTTGTTCTTCCTCTCATTTTCTCCATAATAGGTAATCAATGAAACTTATTTCAAAAAGAACACAAGAAAATATACTCCAAGTTATCATGTTTTAGTTTTCTTAATAAAAGTGAGATGCTTTTTTTCTTTATAATTTGGGACCAATGGAGTATGTATTGTTACTTCTTTTTTTATTAGAAAAAAATAAAAGAATGAGAATTTTTTACAATAGAAAAATTTAAGTAGTAAACTATCAAATTGGTCCATATATCTATAAATCATTTTTAAATTAGTCCTAGACTATTATTATTTCAAACATGTTTGTGGTCTTTTAAAAAAATGGTCATGTTAACCAGTGCCCTGAAACAATAGTTAAGCAGCTAAAAAGAAAAGAAAAAACAAAGTCAACATCAAAAGCAATACTTTTTCAGGTTTCAAAAAGTAAAATACACAATTTTCGAGAAAATATTTTCTTTTATAATTCTTTAACTAACTAGTGCTCTGGTTAACATTTTCCTTAAAAAAAACATGGTAGTGGGTTCAAGTTAAAACATTCTATGACGTGACATCAACCATCAGACTCACATAGCTAATCAATTATTATTAAAAAAATATTCCCTCCGTCGTGGAATAATTGAGCCATTTGCTCATTTCACACATATTAAGGAAAATGTATAAATAAAGGAAAGAGAAAAGTGGTTTTAAGTGTTCTTGTTAAGTATTGATGTATTCTTCCCTATCATAAATGCAAAGTAGAATATATTGAATTGAGAGTGATGAAAGTAGTATTAGTTAGAGTTATAAAGGGAAAAAAGTGATTAACATTTTATTGAAAAGTGAAATGACTCAGTTATTTTAGAACACTTTTTTTGAAAAATGGCTAAGTTATTATGGGACGGATGGAGTATACATTTAGGTTAGTTAGACGATGTTGACTTGAGACATTAGAGTGTGTTTCTTTTAAACCGATTCTCTTTGGTGTCGACAATTTCAACTGATTAGTTTGACTTCTAAAAAAATATATTATTAAAAAACACTATCTTTGTATTATAATGAGTGGCACATTTGTAAAAGCACTTATCTTAAGTAGTATGCTTAAGTGGTAGGCTTGACAAAATTTGTTGTGTTTTAACTTTTAAGTTAAATAAAACATTTTTTTTTTTTGAATTTTTTTTTTGTCAAATAGTCTAATGAATAGAAATTGACGTTTTTAAGATGAATAAATGGGATGTTTGGGGTTTGAACCCGACCCTAACTTTATTTTTGAAATTAATGTAAACTTATAAAATAAAAAGGAAATTGAAATACACTAATAAAGAGGGAAATCGAAACACATACCCTTGGTTGGAAATAAGGAACTTGAACCTCAATTCTTCACATGAGAAAGAGGACCGAAGAAACAAGAAAAAATGTGTTTGTTTTTGGAAGCGAAATCACTCCAAGTGAGTTTGAAGTTGAGTTTTTTTTTTTTTACAAAGAGTGTGAAATTGAGTTGTTTATAATTTATTTTAACGCATAAATCACTAAACTTTTCTTCTACAAATCGGGTTTCTTCTCACCCCTTGCTTTTATTGATTGTTTCTCACTCGTTTCCTAAGGAAAAAAATCTCTGTGTCAGGTACTTACTCCTCCTTCGAAACACAACTCAAGTGTTTTCGTTAGAGATTACAATCGACCCAAGGTCTATGTATACCCACAAATAACACTCACTAGACCATTGATCCGTGCTAACGCACGGATCATATCAATAAATATATTAAGCGCAAATATGTATCAAAATAGTTGAGTTGAATGGAAAAAATAGTATAATTCAATTGATAATATTAATTACCACAAACATTTGTATTGTACCATATTAAAAATAGGATATTTTGTTTGTATCAGAAGGAAATGTTCCGTCTATTCCTTTCAATTAAAAATAGCAAATTTTGTTACGTACGTTCTGTTTACTCCTTTCCGTAAAAATAGCAAATTTTGTTACGTAAGAAAGAATTGCATATTGGGAAACGATGTGTTTATTTCTTTTCCATAAAAAATAGGACACTTTGTTAAGCATGAAACAAATTAGTAATTATTTAACTTAAAATTCCTTCCAAAAAATTAGGTTAAATCAGGCGACATGATTAGGTTAAATCTAGGGTTAATGTTGCGTTAACATTTATAAATAAGAGATGTGTTTATTTCTTTCCATAAAAAATAGGACATTTTGTTAAGCATGAAACATCTTGATAAGCATGAAACAAATTAGTAACTATTTAACTTAAAATTCCTTCCCAAAAAATTAGGTTAAATCAGGCGACATAATTAGGTTAAATCAAGGGTTAATATTGCGTTACGGGTTAACACTTATAAATAAGAGATGTGTTTATTTCTTTCCATATAAAATAAAACATTTTCTTAAGCACGAAACATCTTGATAAGCATGAAACAAATTAGTAACTATTTAACTTAAGATTCCTTCCCAAAAAAGTAGGTTAAATCAGGCGACAAAATTAGGTTAAATCTAGGGTTAATATTATGTTACGGGTTAACATTTATAAATAAGAGACGTTACAGGTTAATATTTATAAATAAGAGATGTGTTTATTTCTTTCCATAAAAAATAGGACATTTTGTTAAGCATGAAACATCTTGATAAGCATGAAACAAATTAGTAACTATTTAACTTAAAATTCCTTCCCAAAAAATTAGGTTAAATCATGCGACAGAATTAGGTTAGAACTAGGGTTAATATTGTGTTACGGGTTAACATTTATAAATAAGAGATGATAGAAGGATAAATACCCACATCGTTGGGTTGAGGTTTAGGTTTAAACAATTCACAACAAATTTGAACAAGTATGTGTGTGGGTACGGACACTCTAGTGCCCACCCCGCCTCACAACTCTCACAGATAAAATTAGGCCTCGAAACTTATCAGACCGACCTTGTTGATAATAAAAAGTGGAATTGTCTCTTTGCCCCAAACCACTTTCAATAGTCAATACAAACAAAATGGTTACTTATAGTGATATTATAAACCACCTACAACTTAGCGTCCAAAAGAGTTAGTAAGCCCCTAGAGTGACCAACTTAGCATTTGTTTGTTATAGCGGTGCGTCAACTATTTTCACGTTGAAAAACGAAGTTGCTACATAAGCTTGCTTTTGGGGCTTCTATAAATCGCAAAGAAATTGTCCATAAATGTGCGTTTGGAGATGACAACGCACAACCAGACAAATACTTAAACATGAATGTGAATCCAAACTTAGGGGACTCCCATAGCCCTACATGATTGGTTGACTTAGCAATTGGCTTTAATGATATATCATTTCTAAAATATTCTTAAATTACTATAATTTTTTAATATTTTTTAATAATTATTTTATCTCTTGGAAATTTGTATAAATGATTTTTTTTTGACAAGATATAAATGATACTTTTGAGAATATATGTATCTTTTTATGAGATCAAAAAGATTAATTGTAGTTAACTAAATCTTATGAGATCATTGTGGTTTGGTTCAAGTTGTTAGTACATGGTATGTCCGTGTTGTGCTGTAATTTCTAGAGTAGCAAATTTGATTTCAACTCATCTACATAAACTAAATCTTATGAAGTTATATGTTTATCCTTATAGTCAAGAATTTCATATTACAGTACACACATAAAAAAATCATGAGCATGAGACATGACTCTTAAACTAAAAACTAATAAATGACTCATGCATTCACACTAGAGTTTCAGACTATTATTGTAGTAGACACATAAAAAAATCATAAGTATGAGACATGACTCTTAATGGAGAATGGTATGTTATGTTACCCGCACTCTTTCGTTCCACGAGGGGGCTCACTTTTTTGTTTAATTATCTGCAGGCTTTGGATGAATATCTAGATTGGAGATAGAATTAAAGATCTTTATTACTTAACCGAATATTCACTTTTTTTTATAAAAACATCACAAGGCTCAGACAGATAAATAAAGTAAAAGTACTTTATTTTTGTTTACCTGTGTGTGCATGCGATCCTCTAATTTTGTTTACTAATTCTTTTGGTTACGCTACAATAACAACAACAATTCATGACTAAGCATGAAAAAATCACATTGCATATGCTGCTCAATCAGACCAAGGTCAAACGATTAAGCAGAACTAAACCAGTATAAATGGTTGGTACGTCATAATATTCATTAAAAAAAACGATATTCATTCGTTTATTCAAATTGATAGAATACATTCGATAAATAACATGTTCAACATCGCTAAAAACGTAAAGAGTGGATCTGCGAATAAACTCACATCATCAAGTTAATATCATACAACGACAAAATGTCTACAAATAATATGATAAAATTTAAGTAACTGAAATATCATGCTTCCGGATTTGCAACGTTGATTGAAGTAGATCTTTCAATAAGAACCAAAAGAACACCACAACAAGACTCGAAATCAAACAACGTCGCACAATACGACGAATAACACAATGTTGCACTCAGACGATGAAATTACGAAAATCACAAAAGAAAAAACTGGAAATATGTGCAAACCGCTTGTTTAGATTGAAAGAATAGAAAGGAAAAAAAAAGATGCAGATAAGTGATTCATAATAAATAAAAAGAAATGACCTAAAACTATATTTCTCTGTAAATGAATGAGAACTAACACCTAAGAGAAAGTGAAATTTCTCTCACTAACGAAACTTAAGCCACTTAAAAAAAAACGTCATAATATTCATGAAACTCTAAAAAAATCATAATATTCATGATATTTTGGCTGTCATTTGGAAGCTACCCAACAATTCTGTTTGAACAAAAGGATGCATTTTTTTAGTAAAAAAAAATTCTTAATAACATATACTATTATTTTTCTAAAATTACTCATGTAATTTTTTTTAGGGGAAATTACTCATGTAATTTTCATATCTTATTTTTCGTTCTCTTTCAACTGATCAAAATAATAGATAGATAATTTTTTTTCCTCACATGACATAAATAAGGTTTTTTCATAAAAATAATAATAAATGCAATAAATAATGTAATTTTTGTTCTCTTTCAACCGATCAAAATAAGAGATAGACACATTTTTTGTCCTCATATGACAAAAATAGGGATATTTTTTATAAAAATAATAATAAATGCAGTAAATAATTAAAAATGTATCTTATAAAAAGAATTACTTTGTTTAAATAGAAGTTAATAATAATATCACCTTGTAATTAAAAAAAATGTCAGTATTACTTTGATTTTTTTATTTTGGAATATGAAAGTCTAAGTAAATTAGATTCCGGAGATTTATCAAGGTCAAGGGCATGTCTCAAATGTATTGATAATAACAAACTTACGTACAAATAATCCATCAACGAAGTTCTCGCACCGACAACAAGAGTTGCATCCATATTTTTACAGGGTACGAGTCAACTCTTTACCGACCAAACAAAATCTCGTTTGGCTACTTTGGTATTTGGTCTTTTTAGTTTCTTCAATGTTTCTTTTAAAAAATATTTCTTCAATAAAAAAAGAAAGAAGAAGCTTTGTTCAACGTATAACGGCGTAAAGGACGGATGGAGATTGGAATTTTGAAGGTGAGAGGATGGAAGTGGGGCATTAGCCACACTCCGTTTGCTGTGATAATTTGTATTTTGTAGGCCACCTACTTATTAATTTACGTAACGTAATCGACTTGCATTTCATTTCACACACTTGAAGTATACATTTATTTATACCATCAATTTTTATGTTTCATTTGCTTCATATGTAATTATGATTTATGTATGTTTTGCAAATTTGGGATGCTTATAAAATAAACAAGCATATTCTTTTGTTGAAATATATATACTTGCAAAATTATATATGGTTAAGAGCTTTGTATTCTTATATCATATCCATAGATATGGTAAAATGTCAAAATTGTTAGGTCGGATGTCATGACCGAGGTTCGAACTCCGGTACCTCCACTTGTGTGTGTGAGTTTATAATGATTTTGTCATTTCGTCTATCTAAAATAAAAAAATATGGCTCCACCCACTTTTTTTTTTATATATACTACTCCACCCACTTTATTATGATGAAATATTAATGTGTAATATTGATTTGTTTATCTGTAAAAGTGTCATTGTGTACGTTGAATGCTCCCATGACCTTGCTTTAGTTCAATTTGTTTGTTTCTTTAGGAAAACAAAGGATTATGTAGCTCCAATTGAGAATTACAATAAGTCTCTCACTTTGGAGAAGAAAAAAGGGACTAAATAAGATTGTAAACCCCCAGGAATGTGCCTTGAGAAAAAGAGAGAATTGGATTCATTACCATTTTGCACGCTCTTAGATCTATGGAGATTCCTTCAACTGTAAGGTTTAATATAAAAATAAAAATAAAACTAAAAAAAATAGTGCACTTTTTTAGTCAGCAAGACACTATGTAGTCACGGTACACTATGGAGTTTGGAACCTATAAAATGTAAATAGTGGCCAACCCAAGCATTTGATGATGCTAGTGGATTAGGTTGTTATTTTTATTTTATTTTTGGGTTGTATTTTTCATGGTATAAAGAGTTTCTCATCAAGAACTCACTAATTTAAAGTAACATTGTGTCCAAAAGAAAAGAAATTAAAGTAAATCCTTTTGGTCCATCATGTTGCTACGCGTTCCTTTTCAATTATTATTAAACTAATTTTTCTATGACATAACTGAATTGATCTCTCAAACTTCATTTACTTTTATGTTTTGTTTTGGCGGGACTTTGATGGATTTATACATGGCGCCACAAAAAATAAGGCTTTTCATGTTTCCCACAAAGTCATAGGTGACTTTGACTTATGGGCATAATTATGCAAAGTGCAAAGTTTAAGCAATGTTTGGAACCGTTGGGCTTGGGTATGGATGACGAGACTATTAATTATGTTGGCCTAATTTGTCTCTTCAAGAGTAACAAGGTTAGTTTAAGGAGTAGTGCTTTTTAAAGTTTTAGCAGTCAAAGGTTTTATGAGCTAACACTAGTGAAATATTACATATTCAAAGCTAATCATTTTCTAAGGAAGCAATTAGACAACAACCTTGTGAATCAACAGTTATGTTTCAATTTTATGTTTATGTAAGCTAAAAGATAAAAGCTATTATCAATTAAGTATGTGTTAATAATTATGGGTAAGTATGTGTTAATAATCAAGGGTGTTCGCAACACGGTTTTGAAGTTAAAATTAATTCGAACTATAAGATAAAAACATATGTAGTTTGGTTTGGTTGATTTTTAAAATGAAAACCAAACCAAGCAATACAGTTTAAGTTATTTCAGTTGTTGCGGTTTTTACGAGACAATACAATTTTTTATTTTCAACGTTAAAATCAAATTAAAAGTTAAATAACTTAATTTTAACCACTTTTCAAATTTGATCAAACATCACGATTTTATTTTCATCCAACAATGTCTCATCAACATATTTAACATAAACATATATGCAAAAGTGCAAGTAAATTAAATTAAAGCACACAAATACATTTTAAAATCAAAAGCATATAAGAAACTTATTAAGAGAAAAAACATGTCTTAGTCAAAAAGAAAAGAAGAAAAAACACGTCATTCTATAAAATTTCTCATTAAGTTTCTATGAGTACTAGGTTGAGTGATATAAGTTTAATTAGTATTTCTCTTATGTCGCGGTTTGGTTCAGTTGCTAAAATAAAAACAGCAAACCGAACCTAACCAACCATGCAGTTGACTAAAAAAATGGTCCGAATCCATCAAAACTAAATACAGTTTTTGCGATTTTCGATTTGAGTTGGTTTATTTTATGGTTTTTCTATTGGAATGATTTGATTTTGAACACCCCATTAATAACCACGCTTTGCGATGAAATTGCGACTCTGAAATCATTTTGTTGCAACGTGTTATGGTAAAAGGATGACAAGAATGATTAATAAGCTAGATTTTTTTTTCTTTCACAAACAACATATTGGAGTCTTCCCCATACCAAAGCAAAAATGAACAATGATTTTCCATTCCAAATTATGAAAGAGATAGAGGTCAAACGAATGGAGCATACTGCATACTTGTAATGAATAACAAATTCCCTCTCAAGTTGGAAACAAATGATCATTGTGTTTAATTATTGGAGTATACTGTATGTGTTAGTTTAGTTAGTTGCCTTCACATTGATTGTTTTTGTTAGAATTCTGTTACAAAATTCTCCTAGTTACATTGTATCTAATGTTGATTTTATATCACCTTTCTCTCCCTCATTTAGTCACATCAACAATTATAAATTATATATATTTTATATGGTATCATTTTCTTATGTTCAAAGATCATCACTCCATCCCTGTAGCACAAGTTTACTTAATTAATCAATTATGAATTGACAATAATTAATTATTATAATTTAATATTATATTATAAATTATGGTATATTGTGTTAAACACTAATTAGTTGATGAATATGTGTGATTGGACTATTCTTTCTAAATAGACCGTGATGGGTTGGACCATTTAGCTAAGCCCAATGGGAGATCTCTGCCTTCAGCCGTTTAGCTATTTATTTAAACGACAACCCATCAGACGGTTAAGTATTCTGAACAGTACTCTGGAAACCTAACAGAATGAGGGTAGTTATTCCTCTCATAACGTGATGGCGGTCGTTCATGAACCTAAACATACAAGGTACACAATTTCTTATTCCTTCTTTGTTACTGATGATATGCTATAATTTATATCCAGTGTTCCAAAGCTAAATACTAAAACCTTTTATCATTTTGCTCCAATTGTTTGTGTAAATATATACAAGGATAAAGTGTACAGTGATACAAATTACATTTGGATATTTCAACCAATCACACATTCATCTGTTCATAGTCTCCTTTGAATATATGTAGTGCAGTTTTTATTTTTTTAGGGTGTAGTGCGGGTTTTAATTGAAAGTGAGTTTAACGCAATAACGATGTCAACATCATTTTAGGCAAAGTTATAATTTGAGGCTTTACTAAAACCACGACATTCATGATTTGATCAAATTCATTGTGATTTCAAACATATCTTAACAATATTGAAAGTTTTGAGCACCTATTTAATCAATATAAGAAATTGGAGGGAAGCAATTATAAAAAGGTGTGTAGCAAATGAGAGAAAAATTTATTACTTCGGTATGAGAGAGACGATAAAAATAGACAAATCATTTTAATGTGGGTCTTTGATATGGTTTGGGTTTAACATAAAGAATTAAGGAGACAAGAAATCAAAAGTTTTTACTTTTTTCTTGACTTAGTTCTGCTAGAGTTAGTTCCCCTTCCCTGGTGTTGTTGAGTTCACTTCAGCTAGGATTCTTCCTCCTTCAAGAGGAGAATGCTCTTGCTTTCTCTAGCAGCCTCATCTCCTCATTTTCTTCAACCATGGGTTTTGTCCTTTCAATGGTACCATCCATACATCCTCCTAAGTCGCGTCGACTACCAACCATAACCCCCTCCTTTGTAGCTCTTGTTTTCAACACCCTCTTATCATTGTGTCTGTAACTCATTAATGAACCCACCAATCGAACTTCCTATTAACTCTATGTACATTATAGGAAAATGAGTTTAACTCTTGTTGTCAACGTGAGTACATTATTAGTGAATAAGTGAAATGTTAGAGACACTATTTTTCTAACATTCTTTCTAATATCAATTTTTTACTAGCTGAAACTCATGTGAGATCCACACTTCCTTATCGAATCGGTTCCACATAAAGTGGTGATGCTCACATATGTGTTAAAAAATTAGGTGTTATGCAGTGGATAATATATCGATATCTTACAACACTCTGAACCATGCGGTATGACCTATGAACATCGGTCGATCCCCGGTGTAAATTATCTAAACTTTATCTATTTTCCTTTCTTTTTTTTACACCAGGTTACAACATTTCCTATCAAACACCAAACATATATTAAGGGGGGTGTATTGAATTGAGAATTCAAGGAATTTTAAAAGACTTTTTTATAATTAAAAAGTGTAGTATTCAATCAAGACTTTTATAAAATGTAAAAAAATCTTGTGGTATTCAATCAAGACAATCATGACTTTTTTCTTAAGGCAACAAAATCCGTTGGTATTCCATTGAGAATTCTCATGACTTATGAATTGTCTATTGGTATTCAAAAGTCTATAGATTTTGACGAATTCTTGGATGAAATGGATTTTGTGAGACTTTTTAGTTAAAAATATAAATACTACTCTCATCCAACAATCTTCTATGCCAGGTTTTTCTTTTCTCTATCAAATTCTTCAACTTGCATTTTTTTTGGTCTGATTCTATTGTTTTTTTTGTTCAATTACTTTTGTCTGATTCTTGCATACTTGCTTCTTCTATTTTTGTTCAATTACTTTTTTTGTCTAATTCTTGTACTCTTTTGTCCATGTCGATTACTATTATTTGTTTTTTTTGTTCGATTACTTTTTTTTGTTTGATTCTTGTATACTTTTTTTTTTGTTCGATTACTTTTTTTTCGTCTGATTCTTGCTAATGCAATTTTTTTTGTCTGATTCTTGCATACTTGCTTTTTTCCTTTCTTTCTCTGGTCCGATTTTTGTTTATTATTATTATTATTATTATTATTATTATTATATAATAAGTGAGTGTTAAGTTTATTATTGGTATATTTTTCTTCTTGTTCCTATTGAATATATATATATATAATTTTTTTTTTTGGTATATAGTTACTATACTTTTGGCAATTAGGAAGCAACGATTGTTCTTGTAAAATAACTAGTTTGTTATATATATTAGTGATTAAATAGGGGATTCACAGCAAGAAAATAATAGAGGGAAGGGTAAGGACAAAGATGGCCATGTAGCTTGGACCATGGAAGAAACTAATGAGTTGTTGTACCTCTTGGTGGATGATATAAATAGAGGGTTACGTGATGCCAATGGGTCATTTAATAAACAAAATGTAGAGCGAGTTATCCTTCCTCAGCTCAATGTCAAAACTGAATCACATAAAACTTATAATCATTACTTAAGCCGAATGAAGTGGTTTATAACTCAATACAACAAGATGTCAACGTTTATGCGTAACAACTCTGGTTTTGGATGGGATCCAGTTGCGAAGACTTACACGGCTACTGAAGAAGTATGGAATAATTACTTAAAGGTGAGCTAAGTTCAAAATTGTTTAAAAGTATGATTGATTTAT
>Ga0315914_1002576_pt1 | contig 27748 bp, 12 predicted proteins | sample MpolenodulesMG_FD_203920 | JGI IMG/M metagenome (GOLD analysis project Ga0315914, IMG submission 203920) | Medicago polymorpha root nodule microbial communities from Los Angeles, California, United States - elongated nodules | ecosystem: Host-associated > Plants > Roots > Nodule | place: USA...
AGAGAGAGGGAGAGAGGGAGAGAGAGGGTGAGGGAGAGAGGGAGAGAGAGAGGGAGGGAGAGAGGGAGGGAGAGAGCGAGGGGGAGCAACGCCAACAATTATAGTGGTTCACACAACCAAGGTTAGTCCCTCTTGCATTTTCAAGAGATTTCTACTATAATTACAAAAATTACAATTGCTCTAACACACAAGTTAGGGACTTTCTTGCCTCACACAAAAGGACTTCTACAAATATGAGTTTTACAAAAGAGTTTGTAATTGTTTACACTTTGTACTCAAAAGACTAGTAAACAACAATTAAGTTCATATGACTTCTATAACTAAAGAAATTCTAAGATATGAAATTGTTAAGAATTTTTCTAAGTGTTTTTGTGCTTTTTAATTCCATAGAGTTTTGGCACAAGTAAAATGTATGAAGTCACTCATATCTTCAAAAAACTCAGATCCTTAAATAGGAGAGATTTGAAATAAAGTCGTTGGTTTTGAAGATGCCAAGTCATTGAGTCTTTCTTGAAAAGCTATTCAAAATTTAAAAGTTTTGCCTCATTTGGATAATGGCGTTGCATAGTCAAAGAGGAGCCCTTTGCTTCTTAAGAAATTATATGTTTTCCTCTGTCTTTGAAGTTCTTTTGTTTGTTTCTACATGTGGTCAGAAGAAGACAAATTGTGCTCAAAACTTGATAATGACAGATGATCCGGAGAAGACAAAATAGACAGAATCTCTTCAGAAGTTGACTTTGTTAACGTGTTCTTTAGAACTTGTCATGCACCTAAGGCTGGAAACGTGTCGAGTTGAACTGATCTGAGCTCGACTCGATAAAAATTTGTTCAATTCAAAACTCAGCTCGAGTTCGACGCAAACTCTTTTTTGCAGCTCAAGTTTAGCTTATTTAAAGTCCACGAACAGTTCTGTTTGATTCGATATGTTTAGTTCGTTTGTTCAAATGACATAACTAGATTAAAATCAAACCAAACCACAATGTGAACATCTCTATCTTAACCGGACGTAAAAAGGTTTCTAGCTATCTCCTTCGTCCAAGTCGGCTATACGATGACCCAACCTCTCCATAACTAAGATAAAAAGGTAAGGAGAGATTGGATCGCCCTGGCGAAGGCCTCTCATGAAATGGAAAGATAGGGTATGGCTACTGTTCCAACTAATATATTCAAAGTCACGAAGGAAATATTGTGATTTATAAGATTTTGTTGTGACAGCTACATTTTTTTGGTTGTGACAGGCTGACAGCTACATCAATTCATTCTATTATATAACGCACGTGTTTGCATGTTGATGGATTAACATAGAAATAAGATCAAGTTTGATAGAATCTCTTCAGAATCGTCTTGTTTCCGAAAAGGTGTGGTTGGAAAAATGTATCAAGCTTTGAAAAAGACAAATTGGCACAGCCACAATGGCAATTTTCACAGTACAAGGAGAAAAAAGAAGCATATTAGAAGCTAAGACAAATATAAATAATATATGTTAAGGCATAAGATTTGATGCAGGCGTAAATAACGCAAGAAGTCCACTACAGTTTATAGAAAAACATCCAAACAAGTTCTTGTTCTGGTATTATAGAAAGTCAACTACTCTTCTTTACCCTTCTTGTTTGTCCCCTCTTTCAGAAACCGCGAAAACCAATATGCAGAAGACTTTGGGTGCCTAGTGAGTCCATTTTTGTAATCTACATAGACCAATCCGAAGCGTTTGGTATAACCTTGAGCCCATTCGAAGTTGTCCAGTAATGACCATGCAAAGTATCCCCTCACATCTGCTCCATCCCTGTGCATTCAAACGATATACAATACTTTAGACATATTTGATTACGATTCTTATTCTGTTTTCAAGTGCAAATACTTTTAATCCATATCTGTTCTGGTGAAAACATTATTTGGTAATGATGTGAAATTTGTATTGTGTCCGCTGATTATTTTTTCTCTTTTGGAAATCCTGTATGGAGAACGACATTGTCATTGTTTTTAAAAGTCATCATGTCCAGTTAGTACACAAATACTTGAGGTACCCCACCAAAAAAGTTTCTGACCCTGTTCTAAACTTTCAATGTCATTTCTTTCAGAATTTATTGATTGTTCATCGAAAAAAATAATTCCAAGTTCTCAAAGTTATATTTTTATCGTGAAAGGCATATACATAACAAACAAGGATCAAAGAAAGCACTTCAGCATGCAAGAAAAGAGGCATTTGAAATCCATATTGAATAAAGTGAGATCATTAGGTATAACCAGTATATTTAACAAGGAGGGATGCATCTAACTACCAGATTACTCATTAGTTGGTGATATAAACAGGATTAACTCAGGTTGGTCGTGTGTGAAGAAAGTCAAAGGGGAAATCTTACTTCATAGCCTGCGCAACTGATGACACGTATCCCTTGAAGTATTGAACCCTCAGTTTGTCATCTAGCATCTCGTGCAATGACAAGCTATCATTTTCTTCATCATCCATACCTGTCAAATGGAAATACAGCCCCAGAGAGATGAGAACAACTTTATAAAGTTTTGGTCCAGTCATATAAAAGTTATATATCTTCTTTCATCTCTTATTATTTATTTGTTTTAGTTAATAAAATTATCCACGCTTCATCAAATTCTTATGTAATTCAATGTGTGTGGCATTGTTTCACTCTATCGTTCACTTAGTTGAATTCCTTGCTCGTCCTTAGATTTTCCAGGTTTTTCCGTCTTAGAATTCCCTACCCAAGCTTTAAAAGCGCTACTTAGGCCATATCTCTAGGCAATGCGGGACTATACTCACCCCTCATACCCAACACAATGATGGTGTTTGAGCCTGCAATGAAGGTTTTGATATCAATTGGTATTTTAATCTTCCATGATCGGTCAGTTGCAATAAAATGGCGAAGATAGCAACACCAACATTGCAGGGTTTCCTCGAGAGTAGTGAAGGGACTAGTTCACAGCCAGCCAAACTCGATGCCAAGTATGGAGTCACCTAGACGATGTCTTTCTCATTGGTATTGCTTGTATATATAGAGGTTACAAGGCTATACATGTAATTACAGTAAATAATTACATTTAATGAGAACAAATCAATTTATGATTAGAGAAAATCAACTTCTTATTCACAAGGATCCCATTACAAGGCATAACACTTGAGCCCCATGTTAGATGTATGGGATTTTGATGCAGGGCTCAAGATTCGTTACTTTAGTAATTCATAATCTTGATCATATATTCCTCTTGGAGCCACTTTTTTGGTTTTACTAATTATTGACTTGTGTATCAAACAATTCTTAGGTGCTATTACACAATCAAAGGTAACATTTGAGAGATATATGAGAACAAGACATATATTGGTTCTTTTCCATGTTTGGAACATATAATACACAATAGAAGGGGTCAACAAGTAAGAAAGGTGATAGATTTTGGTTCTACATAAATGGGTGGAACCAAAGAGACTAGAATAGAACAGAATATGTAGGAAAAAAGTTATACATTTTGGCTTTACATAAAAGACTGGAACCAAACAGAACATGCAGTACTGTTCCATTCTATTTGCATGCCACACACTACAGAAGTTTCAATAAAAATATATGCTGGTTCAATTTCTATTTGTTTTCGCTAAGGAAAAGCAAACTCACATACCGTTCTCTGTGACGTAAATAGGGGCAGGATATTTTTGTGATACATAATTAATAACCTTCCGAAGACCCCAAGGAACAACATATAGCCACTCTGATGCTGCCTGTATGCACACATAACATAAAACTTTCATGTTACGACTTGTATATATATATATATATATATATATATATATATATCAAGAACACTGAGGAGAGGGGGTGGTATACCTTCTCACCAATGAGCTGACCATCTTCCCATTCAACTGTGGACAAATAGCTTAATCAGCACGGAAAGTTCACTTTGGATATATAGTTTAAAAAATGCTTCAATATTCAATTTTTTACCAATTCTCTCCATCGCCTGTGCGTTGTAGTAATAACTTTCTCCAGATTCTATCACATGTGAAATTAACCTTGTTGTATAGTGATTTAGACCAATAAAGTCCAAAGAATTCAAAAGAAATTTTTTATCCTCCTCTGAGAATTTGGGAAGCTGGTCTCCAAGTCGTTCACGCATAGTTTCAGGATACTCTCCATGATACAGTGGATGCAAGAACCTGGGTTAAAAATATATTATCGCATAAGCATGCATCTTACACCAAGGTTAGATATCACCTCAATCTGTAATTTCTAGTGTTCATGAGCATTAAACAAAACCTAGTTCAGTTTTTCTTCATTATTTTGTGGCGTTAAATACAAAAAAAAAAAAAAAAGAAAAGGGATAGTACCCAAACCCACGCATTTTGCTGATTTGAGTGCAATAGTATAACGTCAAGATCATACAGATTTCTAATGATGGTGCTCCATCAAAACAAGATTTTCATAAAATGATTGCTATTTACTATTTTGAGAATATATGAACCAAAGTGGTCTGTATACGTTGCAAGTTTGTGTGTCCACATGTGGTGATTCATTCATATCAAGCAAAAAACCTATGAAACTATTATGAAAACTAATTTCTAAAACAAATGTATAGGAAAGTACCAGCCAATCTGAAAATCTAGGCGTCTAGCAGCAGCGGATTTATCTTCAATCTTATCAGAGTTAGGCTCTGACCATTCACAGTCTACAACCAGCCCCACTTGTCCCCCTTGCTTATCCTGGAAAATTGAGACAACATCTTAGAGAGAATAAAATCTTACTTCACGTATTGTGCAGGCCTTATAAGAACCAGGGTATGTGGGATAAACACCACTCTCATGCCTAGGATTGAATATTTCGTGCATGGACAAATATGGGTGGCCCAATAACAAATCTATGATAGGTTTTAATAGCATTCAAGTTAGGAGTTTTAGATAAAAAGAAGAATAAAATGAAATATAACTACGGTGTAATATGGTATAATAAACTCGATAGTAAACTGATACTACAGACAAAACACTAACCCCCTATTTATAGGGATACAAGAATCCTAATCCTAATCAAGAAACAATTCAGAAAAATAATCAAGTAACATGAAAACCAACACTATTAGATAATCTAAACAAAATAAATGTAATCTGACAAGCAAAAACAAGTATAGTGTTTGACCTTGTACTTGCTTCGGTAAATGGAAACAGCTGCTGCATGAGCCAAGATTTGATGATGTGCTGCTAAGTATGGCTCTACTGATCTATTTTCACATCTTCCAGGAGCAAAAATTCCAAGATCATACCCATTAACTGCGGTTTGAAGGGGCTCATTGATAGTAATCCAGTTCTTCACTCTATCGCCAAAACTTGCAAAGCAAGTTTCTGCATAGACTGCAAAGTATTCTCTACCACACGCAACATATGAACACACCACTCAGTAATAGAATATTGGAAATCAATTCTCAACATGATTTTACACATTTTTATCAATTAAAATACTCAGCAAATAAATTAGAAGTGAAGTCCTATAACAAATTAAATAGATAGACAAAATGGTGGGCTTAGCATGAGCATAATCAAACTTGGCATCAGATTCTTCCTAAGGAAGCTCCAAGGCCATTCGAGTGAGTATACACAAAACTGTTGGACTTAAATGAAGCATATATTTTGGAAACAATCACGACTCATGAAATTTCACTACCTTAGAGAAATAAAAATTATGAAGACTATGCAAGTTTAATTTTTCCATAGGGAGTATTATTTTAACATCTACTTTCATTTTCATACAACTGAAGTCAATAAATAGATATGATCACCCATTTTAGCTCAACATAGATAAACCAGTACACGATAACCTTTAATACTTTCAAGCACAACATACAAATCAATTTTTTCATTATCAGGAAAGAAATATATTGTAAAATAAAAAAATAATATTAGTTAATTAGATGATACCTACATTATTTTTTTATTCAACCATCCTCCCATTGACTCATCAAGATGCAGAGGAAGATCCCAATGGTACAAAGTTACATAAGGTTGAATACCTGCTGGAAAGGAGTAACTTAATATATACGGTTGATAGAAGAGATAAAAAATTAAGGTAAAGTAGTTTTATACAAACAATACCTCTTTCTAGAAGAGCATTAATAACGTTGTTGTAAAATGCTATCCCTTCATCATTGACTTTGGTTCCTAAGCCATCTACACCCATAAACCATTACAAAACAAAACATACAAATTACTGGAAGTACAACATCTTCAATTTCAATAATTTCAATAATAACTATAATGTTTTGGAGACAAGGGAAACTATGTTGTTAGTCTCAACATCATAGCTCAGAAAGGATGGTATGGCATAAAATTAGTAAAAATAACACTAAAAGTAAACTCCGGAACATAAACTGGCTAAAAGTTGTATTGCCATGTTCTCAACTGTTCCAGTGCCATCTCCTATACTAGTCGATTTCTTGTTTAAGGTGTCATCACTTCCATATGTCGGTGTATGTCACATTTCTCATCGGATTCCAAATGAAGCACAATAAATGAGGGTAAAATCTGTGAATGCGCTGCTCCTTAATTTTGGTGTACATAACAATTTTCTTCTTAACAACACATTTAAGAAGATCTCAACAGCCTATTATCGGTTTAACAGCTTAAGAAGGTGAAATAAAATATGAAACACCTTTATTTTTGGCTTTAAAGTTTCACCCATACTCTTCCTTTCATCTTAAGATTAATAGTAGGGGTTCATATCTAATTTGACATACCAGGGCTATTCACAGTAAATAAAATTTAATGAAAGTTTAAGAAATAAAAATTAACTTTAGAATTCTTCCTTAGAATGCACTCAACTATTGACTAGAAAATAATACTCCCTCCGTTTCAAAATGAGTGTCACTTTAGCAAAAATAATTTGTTTCAAAATGAATGTCATTCTCACTTTTCAATGTATTATTAATTACTTTTTTCCAATAGTACCCTTAATTATTATTATCCACACAACTTCCAAAGTATCATTTTGTACTTTAATTTATAATGATGGCAAATGCACCAATAGCTAACGAGGCTATTTTAGTAAAAGTATCATATCTTTGAACAATATTATTCCATTCCTTAATCTGTGTGCAATTGGCTAAAGCGACACTCATTTTAAAACGGAAGGAGTATATTGTATTTTAATAGTCCGACTCTTCCTTGGACTCTGATATGCAGAAACTTTATAGCATCAAGTTGTAGATAGAAACAATATCAAACAGGACGAAGAATGTGAGAACTCAGCAACCTAAAATTATCTTTTTCTTCAGACAAGATTGTTCCCTCCCAGAAAAGACTTAATCAAACCTTTGATAAGTTTTTGTAAACAAATTTACGAGCCAGCAGAGGCAAATATTAACTATTGACCAAATTAATGACGAGACAGAGGAATTGATAAAGCTTCAGGCTTCATGATCTCGTGGACACGGAAATAATTTAATTAACAATGAACCATATGAAGAGTGTATATATTTAAAATTCACCACTAATAACATACCGGGGAAAATACGAGACCAAGAAATTGAAAATCTGTAAGCGCTAAAACCCAACTTGGCTATAAGATCAATATCTTCCTGTTAACGGAGTTACGTAAAAATGTTAAAATATGAAATTTACGTGCTCGGTATGATCTTGACAGTAAACAGAAATTATGTAAAAGAATAAAATTGACTCAATATGACATTCTGTATGAAGTATTTGGCTTGAAAGAGAGAACTTGAGGAAAAGTATTAAATTGAAGAAAAAAGAAAGTAAGACACTTTATAATGAAAGAAAACCAGTCCCTTGAAAAGAATCATATTATGCAATGTATTAATTTCCAACGCAAAATCAACCCAGAAAGCCAATATATTTAACTACAAAATCTTTCCTCACTGGGCAGATAATAGTTATGCAACAGAAAGATGGACAACTGAAAGATATTACTGACCAAATACCGATGATAGTGATCAACTGCTACATCGCCATTGCTTTTGTCAAGTATTTTTCCTACAAAAACAAATAGCACACAGTAAGTAATGAAGCATCATTGCATCGAGTAGCACCATTTGAGCAAATGATAGTGAAGGGTCTGACAATTTATTATTGAAGAGATAGTTCTCATACCTTCAGTGTGTGTAAAGGCATCCCATATACAAGGACCTCTACCACCCTCATTGCTAGCACCTTCTATCTAGAAATAAGCAACAATCAGTTAAATATATGATTGAACAAGTTTTCCATCTGTTATAAATACGGGTTCCTCAATGTTTATCTGATTAAATTTCAGTCTACGAACAATTTTTCAAAAGGCATAGATCTAAGCCATGCATGCCAATCATAGAATATCATAAAATGGAATATCATTTCTAAATAAACCAACTATCAACTCAAGAATTCTTAACTACCCTGCTTCGATGTTGATTACAATTTATAGCTATTATGATATTAAATCAATCAAATCCCGATTCTGGCTATATTTTGTAGAAATCCAAGGAAGCAGGGAGAAATCTAGATACAAGAGATAGACTGAAGAGTAGGAGAAAAATGGAGAACTGCAAAGTTTAGAGAGGACCAACAAGTTCAAAATTTTGAAAGGAAAAAACTCAGATGTCAAGAATTGTTATCCGAGGTTATGTTAAAGTAAGTGACACAGCAGCATATCATAGATCAATAATGTAATTCTTTTTCCAATGGCTTCAAAATTGAACTCTGATAATTCTGACTACGACCTAAACATTCAAGTATGCTCTACCAAAAGTTGTGTCCAAGTAAAATCTTAAAAACTACTTCCATAAAACATAAAAATAAAAGAGCAAATAGTCACTTTGGTCCCTGACTCAGGATTAAATACAAATAAGTCTCTGACTCTGCACTTCCGTTATTACTTTAGTCCTTGGCGTTAAAAAAATCTGTTAAGTAATGATGTGGCGCATGTGTTATGCTAACAAGGAGTATGAGGTGTCACAGAGACCAAAGTGAAAGTAGAAAATGGTCACTTTCGTCCCTGAAACAAAAATCAATATCCCCAAATTAAATATCAAACCCCTAAATCCCTAAATCTCAAATCCCTAAATGTCATCTAATTCTCTCTTTTGTTCACAATCAATATTCCATTAAACACCAACTTACTGTTAGGTCACTGACTGTGCATACTTCCTATCAGACTGTGCATACTTCCTATCAGTTAGGTCCCTGAAAGTAAACACAAAACTTCACCAAAGTCCCTGGCATCAGGATTAGCTTGGAACTAGGTAGTTTTTGTTTTGGTTTTTGCGGTTCTGGGTGTTTCAACAACAATATCCAATTTTTGGTGGAGAAATTTAAATAACTAATGCATAAATTCACTTACTAAAATACACAGGCATGAAGTTGCCTGTTGTGATTATTATTAGCATAGTTTAAGACATTGAATAGTTAAAGTGAACTTCTTTTCACGTAATTAACTCTGCTAGCTTATTATCCAAATGTTCACTACTAGCATGAATATGATATTTGATACCATGAATCAACGCCTTCTTAACCAAACTTAACCAAATCTGAATGTCATTGTCATTGTCTCAGGTTCGATTCCCTCTGGTGCCAATTTTGGTGGACTAAGTCCATACAGAGCTTTCTCCGGCTTTAAACGGGGCCCCTGCAAGTGGGCGGTGGGATTGGATCCCTCGGATTAGTCGGTCTTAGATCGGATACCAAGTTTTCAAAAAGAAAAATACAAAAAAAGACACCAGATCATCGAAAATGCATCCATAGTTTAGAGATTAAATTGAACATTTAGCGAATAATGAATGTGAGAAAGATTGCTACAAGTGAAGAAAAAAAACAAGATTGAGACAGTGTGAATCTGCATTAATGACGTACCTGATAAGCAGAAGTGGCGACTCCGAAGACGAAGTCGGAAGGGAAGTCACTGCGTGAGACTTTTTGTTCTTTGTCAAAACCGTTTTCCCTCAGAAATTCTTCTTTTTTTACCATTCTGAAAAATCGAAATGGATCACTCAGTTACCTTTACGGTTTCGCTCTTTCTTCACTGATCGCAGTGATTCTACTTTGCTTCACAGGTTTTTTTATGTGAGAGAGGAACTACTATGGAAATGGAGAAAAATAAATAAGCTTAAATTATTTTTCACGTGACATTGTTCTCCATTACATTACTGACACAGATGCAAATCGTCCGGTATCCGTATATAGATAGTATTATTTTTATAGAATTTTCTCTCTCATACTCGATGTTGTTATTCTCTATTTTTTTTTTTCTCTTCATTGTTATTGACCAATAAGAAGAAAGATAACTAAAGTTTCCTTATATAGACGTGGGTTATGACTCACATTAATTTTAAAAGTTGTTTTAAGTTATAGGAAATTTTGATAATCAAATAATTTGAATCAAGTCGTTAAGGAGGTAAACCAAAGATAAATTTTTTATGAAAATCTAAATGTGATGTTTGAGTTAACAATTTTTTGTCAAACTTTATTTGCTTTCACGCGGATGCTAACATGCACAAGCTTATTAGATCTCACGGTGCACAAACTTATTCGTATCGTAATTGATTTATGGTTATATTCTGTTTTAATTTTTTTTAATGTGCCAAAGCATAAACTTTCATGATATTGCATGACATCGGTATCTCAGAATTATGCCTGTAATTAGATGCCTTATCTCTCAATAGGCTCAGTTATTTTTTTAAAGCAAACTACTTGATCACTGATGAAGATTGACCTAGTAGTTCGTTCATAAATCACGAACTTCATGGCTACTTGTGCAAAGTTTATTTGTTTTTAGGGTTAAGAGGTCTTTACCCCCTGTAATATAGGTCATTTCTAGTTTTTCCTCTGTAAAATATTTTTTTTGATTTACCCCCTGTAAAATATTTTTGTTTTGATTTACCTCCTAATAGGCCAAACAAAAACCAATTTTATTTTTTTTTAAGAAATTTTCGTTTTTGTTTGGCCTATTAGGGGGTAAATCAAAACAAAAATATTTTACAGACGAAAAACTGGAAATGACCTATATTATAAGGAGTAAAGACCTATTAACACTTGTTTTTATAACCAGTACAACTATAGTCTGCTAAGCATGTATTTTCCTAGCCGTCATACTTCAATAAGATTCTGAGTACTTATTTTTACTGTGCCGTCCCAATCTTTTCTAATTGCTGAGCATATAAATTGCTGCTAGAATTTTAATGTTTACTTTTCAAATTGGTGGATATTCACAAAGTATATCTAACTATCATATTTCAACCCTCTCAATTATATTTTAAATTATTGGTTTAATCCTTCATGAAGAATGATTCTTGCATCCTTTTTTTCAATTACGATGCATGCTATTGGAATACCTATTTGAAAATGATATTCGGTGTTATTTGGTACATGGAATTGAGCCTTGGAATTGTTATTGTAGGTCGAAATAAACATATTCTATTTTTTTAAAGTGATTTTATAGAGATAATTGTTATAATGAAATTATTGCTACTAACTTTAAATGTGTGTGAGATTAGCTTTATGCTTTATATGGATGTGTCTTAGTCACTATAATTACTTGCCATGAATTATTTAATGATGTGAATATTAGACGATGTGTTATATAAATATGTATTATTTGAAGATGTGTGATTTAAAGATGTGTTATATAAAGATGTGCTATTTGAAAATGTGTGATTTAAAGATGTTTTGATAAAAAGAAGTGTTATTTGAAGATGTGTTGATATAAAGATGTATAATTGTCGAGTCATATAAAGATGTGTATTTTCGAGTCATTACATGGTGTTCATGCATTCATGGTCAGTCCGATTTAAAGATGTGATTTAAAGATGGGTGATAAATCAGTAACATAACTCTGATATTCAAAACCGGTATCACATGCATATAAAGTCGAGTTAGAGACATTGCATACATAGTTGTAGGTCTATTTGAAGATGTGTAATTAAAAGATGTGATATTTTAAGATGTAAACTATTTAAAGATGTGATATTCAATGACGTGCTTCTATATGATTATGTGGAAATGATTTGTATTTTATTAATGTCTACTTGATATTCTTAAATGTTGTTGATGCTTATATGTTATTATAAGATGTTGATTGATGCCTATTTGATGTTTATTAATTGAAATTTTATATTTAAATGTGAATATTATTTGACCGTGATGCATATATGTCTAAATGTAATTGTTGTGTTCTTTATCTGAACCTATACATGCGTTTATGCATCTCTTTTGTTGAATATATTCTCACCCTCTAGTGACAGGTTGGGCGCTTGCACCCTTGTGGTGTAGATTTGCAGGAAGAAGAAGTTTAGTAGCAGTGAGTCTCTGAGGATGGCTTTGGAACCTACTCATTTACTTATCGCTTTTGGGAGTCTTTATCGAGTCGAAGCTCTGATCAGTAACACTAGGGACTGATGATTCTTTTTATTTTAGACTATATTTTAGAATTCTTTTGAATTTAGTTTTAGTGTTGAAAATTGTGATGCGACATGTACTTTAAAGTTTTTGAAAGCTATTCAACTGCAATGTTTTTAATTTGAATGCAGTACTTTTGAATTTTTTTTTTTTTAGAAGATGCGTGACACCCTTGTGTGTTTATTTATTTTAAATGCGTTTTTATTATAAAAATAAAATGTGGGAATTAGGGTGTTACACTTATCATGTAATATCAGTATTTTAATCAACTTCTATGTCTCTAATTCTTACCCCTCTTTTTTCATCTTCGTTCTTTTCTCACATATGGGTTTGAAAAACATGGTTATGTATTTAAAAAGGAAAATTGATCTTCTCCCATCCAAAAACATACATGTACAACTGAATGGACAAAAGTACCCCAACGTGACTTAAGTCACGCTAGGTACTTTCAACGTGAGTTAACTCATGCAGGTTAAGCCCAATGTAGCTTACCTCACGCTTCTTTGGCCGGTGGCGTGACTTAACTCACGCTTCTTTGGTCGGTAGTCTCACTGCATACAACACGTTTTTTGGACGGTGGTCAGCTGGTAAAACTTGATTTTACACGTTTTTTTTACTCACCATTAAGGGTAGATACAACCTATGCATCCATTCCCCATATAAATACCTTCCAACCTTCACCATTTCTCACACCATCATCTCACACTCTCTCCTCCTTTTCCTTCTACAACAACAATGTGTTTTCATCGCTGGCCTTTCATATAAAGAGTTCTCTTTGAAAATTTCAGGGATTATATGAACGTTCAATGGGGATGGCATCACACTACAAAGAAGTACGGTTTGTTTGGGTGTCATGTTGGTTTGTTTGGGTGCAAGTTGACCATCAAGGTCTCTTTCGCCTTAGACAAGAAACATACTTTACCCCAGTCCCCTTCTCCCCTGCTATCTATCTCTCCAAGCTTTACCCCACAAATTTTGTTTTACCCCATCACCTCCATCTTCTTCTGAAGCAGATGTAGTTTTACCTCAATCCCCTTTCCCTAAACAAGAAACATACCTTATTGTAAATGTATCGATATAATAATAAATGAGATTTTATGTTTATCAATTTTGTTCTTTTATTTTTGTTTATATTTGCATTTATTTTATGATTTTGGCATCTAAAAAATATAATGTCTTCGAAGACTAATGATGGTCGGATATGGCAAGTGTACCAAATCGTTTACCAAGTGATAAAGTGATTAATAGAGTATCGTATCCACAAGGATTGTCGTTTAGTTCAAACAATTCGCGTTACTTATTTTTGAAAGTTTGACGATATAAAAGTTAAGGGTTAGAGAGTTGCAATTTTTATCTGCTTGCAACAGAGCAAGTTTACCTGTTTTTGGTTGCATAAAAGTAAGCAGTGGTTAGGAATCCCCCTATTTATATAGTTGGATATTAAATAATAGTAATGTTGCGTTTACTTATCTTAGGTAGACTATACAAGTGATGAGGATGTTGAGACGTTTCTAACCTTGTCGGTCGTCAAGTTGCACCTGCTGATCGCATGGTGATCCTTACGTGCGGGGTCTTACTATCCCAGTTGATTATAGGTATATCCCTCCAATGGCTAACTGCACATGTTGATCGTACAGTGATCCTTTCGTGTGGGGTCTTGCTAATTCAAAGGTAATTGAAACATAAACTTAAATTGGCGTTCTAGTTTTTATCAATGCAATAAAGGCCAAGGTTCCATTAGGTTGGCTCATCTCTGAATCTTAGCACAATCATAGCACACCCTCTCTCCACTCTTTGTAGTTCTACAAACGGGAAGCCCTATCTCGTCTACCTTACCAAGGGTTTTGAGAGAATGGATCGATCTAGGTTTATTCCCCAGAGACACTTGTTTCCTCAATTACTAACCAGTTACATCCTAGGTTTAGTAGAGTTACCACTCAGTCTTAGTAATGTCACCTCCTAAGTAGGTGATAACATGTTTTTCAGTCATTTTTAGTAGGTTTTAGCAGCAAAAATGAGGAGTATTAGAACGATAGCCTATGTTTTTGGGATTTTTGTAAGGTTTTCTATAATTCTAGTTTTCCAGAAACATAACAATTTTAGGGGGTTTTTGAAGTAATTCACGAAGAAATCATGCAAATCGACAAATCAAGAACATCCGAAGAATTGCCAAGACTTTGGGAAGACAAAGAATGAAGATTCAAAAGGCCTCAGGAGACTTTACATATGGAGAAATTATGTTCCCAAGTTCGGAGGCAACTTATTTGAAGACGAAGATCTAAAAACAACAAAATCGGAGAAATTGGGCCCAAGAAGCTGAACCCATGCGCCTAGGGCATGGCAAACATGAAGGATGCACCTAGGGCATGTGCAAAAATGCATTGCATGCGCCTAGGGCATGCAACATACGCCCCATGCATCTCAAATGCGAGGGGCGCAGACGTAATTTTATTCGTTTTTTTGGGTTTAGCCTGCGTTTTTAGCCCAAACGCAGTTAGAAATCTCCACTATAAATACTAGCCTTCCTCATTCATAATTTCTCGTTCAGAGCTGTGATAGTTCAAGACGAAGGCTACTTTGGAGCTTCAGGAGAGAATATCTTCTCCTTGATTTTCTAGCGGTATGATTTTATCTTTAGTAATTTGTTTTTAGTTACCATGTGTAACTAATTTTTTTTAGGTTCGAGTTCTAAGATGAACCTCTGTTTATTTTTGTTGGATATTTATTTAATATAATGTCGTTTTTATTTTATTTATTTTTTGTTTGCTATTAAGTTTTAGGCCACCTATGTTTGTCAAAGTTGCGATTTTGGCCCCCTAAGGGAAAAAAACTACAAAACCGCCCCCTTAGTATTGGCCCCTTTGCACTTTTGGCCCCCAGTGTCAATTTTGACCTGGTCCACGCTGACATGGCACCCACATCACTTATATGAGGTGCCACGTGTAATTTAATTTATTTTTTTATTTTAAATTCTTTTTCGTTTTTTTCGTTTGTTTTGTTTGGAAGAAAAAAAAAACTAAGAAAATAGAGGGTCACGTGAGGAACCATTCAGATCAAACTTAGAAACTAGGTTTAGTCATTTTGGCCCCCTTTCTTTCATCTTCTCACCATTCTTCTCCAAGTCTTGACAATCTCTCTTCTTCCCAGCAAAACGATTGACGCGAAAATCAGAGAGGGCCACTCTTCTATATTCGGTTTGAGTTCCTATTTTCGATTCCATTGTTCGATTGTAGGAGTATTCTGAATCTAGGGATCTAGGGTTTGTGTTATTATTTTTGGAGAAGATGAAGTGGGTGGATAAAGGCGTGAATGGAAAGAACACTGGTGAAAGCTCTGCTCGTCGATAAGATAAGGAGATTCCCGACAAGAATGCCTCAAAGTAAGATTCGTTTCTGTCTTTGCTTGAATCTAGGGTTGTCGTTTTTGTTTGGTGTGTGATGTCTGTTGCATATAATACTGTAAGTAAGGTACTTTGTTTATTGTGTTATGTCTCTTTTGCTTGATTTGTATAAATACTTTAACTTTGAAAAGGATATGTATGTTGCATATAATACTGTAAGTAGGGTACTTTGTTTGTTGTGTCATGTCTTTATTGCTTGATTTGTACATATACTTTTCATAAATACTCTTGTATTGTATAAATACGTTGTACATAATACTGTATAAATACTTTGTACATATACATTGTATAAATACTCTTGTACGCATATACTACTAACATGCATATGGTTGGTGAGGGTATTGAATACAATAATAAAGTCATTGAAGGACCTTTTTTAACTTAGCTAATATTATATTGCTTGTAGGGCTAATGAGGACCACTCACTGAAGATAAGGTTTAGATACAATGGTTACTTTAGTAGGGACCCTAACTTTGAATACAAAAGGGGTGATACTTATGAGCATGGGGGCACGTGGGACTTAGATGAAGTTAACCTAATTGATTTGGACAAGTAGGTGAGAGAGATAGGTGTAAAGGGGAACTATACTGTCTGGTATCCTGTGGCTGGAGGAGAACTGAAAGATGGTCTTAGATGTATCAAAACTGATGGGGATGTGGTAAGGTTTTTAAATGAGTATAAGGCAGAGGAGAGTGTAACTTTTTACTTGGAACATCTTAATATAAAAGAACTTGATTCAAGATATGAGGATGAGGAACATTCATATTCCCCTTTTGAATCTGAAAGTAAAACAGATCCTGAGTTTGTTGCAGCTGAAGGTGATGAGTCTGAAAGATATAGTGAGGATGGGGTGTCTCTGAATGACAATGACTATGATGAGGGCTTTGACTGGACAGATGTGCTTCCTGACCAAGTGATAAATCCTGAACCTGTGGTTTCTTCAGATGTTCAAAGTTTGGTGGCTTTTGAAAGTTCAAACAATCCTAGTGCAACAAGGCTTGAAGATTTTGATGATGAAAATGGAGATTCAGATGATTTATCTAGCATATGCTCTTTTGATGAGGATACTAGCCCTGGTAAGCAAAAATTACATAGGTTCAAATTAGCTGATGAAATTACTTTTGTGAAGGGACAAGTATTCTCAAGTGCTGAACTAGTTAGGACATCTGTGAGAGAGTTTGCATTGCAAGTGAGAAAAAATATTTACATTAAGAAAAACAAAAGTAAGAGGATTGTGGCTAAGTGTGCTGACAATTGTCCATTCTACATGAGATTTAGCAAAGCTACACCTAAAACATTCTACGTTTTAGTTACTAATCACCCTGATCATAACTGTCACTACAGTGGGAGAACTAGATTGATTAGAACAGGATTGTTGGCTAAGAAGTTGGTACCACTCCTGAAAAAGACACTTCATATGAGTATAAAGGCATTGAAGGATTCTTGCAAAGAAAGGTGGGGAGTGATGTTAAGTAACTATCAGTTATATAGGGCTAAGAAGAGGTCTTCGGAGCTTATCCATGGTGCCATAGATGAGCAATATGCGCATTTGAGAAACTGTGCTGAGGAATTAAGGAGGAGCAATCCTGGTAGCACTGTGAAGATTAAGTGTGCAGATAGTGATGCAGGTCCAGTTTTTCAAAGAATTTATGTGTGCTTCTATGCATGCAAGAGGGCTTTTGCAACTACTTGTAGACCATTAATTGGTCTAGATGAGTGTTTTCTGAAAGGAAGAGATGGAGGACACTTATTAGCAGCAATTAGGAAAGATGGCAACAATCAAATGTTACCAATTTCATTTGCAGTAGTGGAAGCTGAAACAAAGGAAGCATGGGACTGGTTTCTTGAACTGATATTGGTTGACTTGAATGAGATTGCTGCAAAAAAAGTGGTCTTTCATATCAGACCAGCAAAAGGTATGCAATTGTTATTTATTTATAATTGTCTTCTTGTTTAATTATGTTTTAATGATGTGTTATTTAACTGAAGGGACTTGTGAACACAATTGCATCAATTCCTGATACTCATGAGCACAGATTGTGTGTAAAGTATCTGTATGGGAACTTTAAGAAGAGACATGCAGGGGAGCATTTGAAGGAGGCAATGTGGAAAGCAGCTAGGTGTACTACAATGATTGAATTTAACAAGGCAATGGATGATTTGAAGAAAATGAATGAAGCTGCTTGGAAGGAGATGAGTGAGCATGCACTAGGTACTTGGTCAAGGGCTGGGTTCAGTACTTACACTTGTGGTGATCTACAAGTAAACAACATGTGTGAGGCATTTAATAGTGCAATTGTTGATTTAAGAGAGCAAGCTGTTATATCACTTATTGATGGGCTAAAATTTACATCACAAATAGGATAGTAAGACTTGGAGATTATATATTGAGGTATAATGGTCAAATTTGTCCCATGATTAACAAGTTGTTAGATAAGTGTAAGAAGGAAGCTGAGGGTTGGTCGGTATGCTAGATTTACATTTTACAATGGCACTGACTCATATGCTGTGAATCTCGGAGAAAATTCATGTGCTTGCAGGAAATGGGATTTAATTGGCATACCATGTCCTCATGCAATTGCTTGCATCTGGTATAATCATAAAAATCTAGATGACTATATGGCTCATTGGTATAGGTTAGTACACTTACTGTCTAAGCATTTAGTTTTTGTTTAGTTTACTTTATAAAACACATTACAAACATCTTACAACTTATATTGAAAATATATAGGAAATCTACTTTTTTGGACACTTATGACAACCTCATACTATCATCTAATGGACCAAAATTATGGCCACAAGTTGACCTTCCACCTACCTTGCCACCATATATTAGAAGGGTACTAGGTAGGCCCAAAAAACTAATAAAGAAAGGTAATGATGAGAAGGTGAAAAACTCTCAAGCTGGTGCAGATGGTAGTAACTCTGCCCCCAAAAGAAACCAAAACACTGTCAAGTGTGGAAGGTGTCATGAGCTTGGTCATAATTCTAGAACATGCTATGGTAAATAAGCTAGTGACAGGATGATTGCACCAGGGGGAATCAGGTACAAACACAAACTGTAATGTGTTAAATTTTTGTTGTTTATAAGTGAATATGAATTTAACTTGCCTTCTGCCTATGTCAGACCAATACAACTGTTCAACAACCTGATGCTCCACCCACAACCAAGAAAAAAGGGCCAACCAAGAAGAAAGGGCCACCAGCTGCAAGCACAACTGAAGCATCACCTGCAACCACCACTAGACCACCAGCTGCAAGCACCACTATAGCAGCACCTGCAACCACTACTAGGCCACCTCATGCAACCAAGACTGGACCACCATCAACTAGTTTGAACACTGTTATCAACAATGTGCTAGCTGCAAGCAACTCTGTCCCCAAAACAGTCAGAAAGAAAATTGTGAGAACCTCTATGCTAAGCAAATTTGTGCCCATTGTAAAGACACAGATAGTGGGAGAAAACATTCTCATGGTGCTTAAGATGTGCATGAAAGTTGGTATGAAGAGAAAGGCTGATGAAATGGAGCCTCTTAGAACACAGCAGTCAGTAAGCAAGTAGTGCCACCTATTCGATATGCCCGTGGAGACTTATTCTATATTTTGGGTTGTAATGCAATATAAGTACTCTTTTGTTGGCATTTTATTTTTGGTTGTAATAGTTAAATATTGAAACTTGATGTCATGTGTTATTTTGGAACCTTTGGAACACATTGGTTTAAGTTATGTGTTATTTCAGAACCTATTAGTATTCAAACATGGTTGGTTGTAACTTAAGTCTTCTTTTGGATATGCTATTTTGCAACTTAATATCAAGTTTATGTTATGTGTTATATTTTGTCCTCCATATCAGGGTGGTCATATCATTATATCATTAGCTTGTATATGTTCTTAACCAAAAACATTTTTCAATAATTTACCAACATCAATGGTTACAAACATTTTCATTCACTTGCCAAAATCAAAGGTTACAAACATTAAACATCATTCACCTTCTTACAACATAAAACAACTTAAAAACATAACAACATCAGAACAACATTCAACCTTGTTTCATAGCTAACCCTAGAGCTAAAAAGACAAACATGAACAACATAATTGTAACATCCCTACTAGAAATTACCTAGGATATCTAGCATGTGTGTTAAATTTGGCATTGGATACATTAAAATTACAATAATAAAAATTTCCTCTGAATAACATATAGAAATCCTCGTATTATACCTCTGAAATAATACCATTGACGTGAACTTTATATGTTCTAGCGACTATTGCTTCTTCATCACGTACCATTTTATCGTCTAGTAACCTGAATATCTGAAATAAATAAAAGGGATTGAGGTGAGACATGATGTCTCAGTGGGTTCCACCTATCCTAAGTTGTAGGCAATCACAGGAAACCTAGGATCACCATATATTCTAATCTCAACCCATTTCGGTTTATACAGTCTTTATCATACATAACTGAGCGATCGGGGATAACTAGGATCGCTACCTAAAATACTATCCTGATTCTATCATAATGTCATATTCTTATTCATACACATACTCATAATCATAATTCTTGACTTCAAGTTCATGTCATTAATTATACATTTCAATGTCTGCATATTTATCTTTTCGTTGTGGCGAACAATAACTATTTCATTTTGTTACTATGAGTCGTACCTCATAGGTTACATTATCTCTTCGTTGTAACGAACGGTGTTTTTGCATTTGTTTATATGAGCTGTACCTCATAGGCTACATCATCTCTTCGTTGTAGCAAACAGAGTTTTCACATTTGTTACTATGAGCCGTACCTCATAGGCTACATTATCTCTTCGTTGTAGCAAACGAAGTTTTCACAATTGTTACTATGAGTCGTACCTCATAGGCTACATTATCTAATCTTTGTAGCAAACAGAGTTTTTCTCATTTTATTATTATTATTATTATTATTATTATTATTATTATTATTATTTTCTCTTTTTATGTGCATGTTACTCATTCAATTTTTCTTTCAAATTATTTCTACAAGTATATACATCAATTGCTTTGCTTAGCATTTTATTGCTAGAACCAATTCATATGATCAACACTTTCATAACATTGATATCATATAAAATTTCATTCAAATCATCATGAGTTTGCATAACCATTAAAACCAAGTAAATAACACAATTTTAATGACATGATTCAAACTACAAAAAGAGAGAGTTAACTAACTAAGGAAATCACCTTAAATCATTGAAATAGCATAGGTTTGTCTCACATTCAAGTTATCAACCGCTTGTCTTGTAAAGCCTCTATGTTCTATAACCACTTCCTCAAAATCGCTTAACTGCAACTTATGGCTTTTACTTCTCACTCTTGCATTTCTAACTTTAACCAAACTCATGCCCCCAACCATGTAAGTATCCATAATCAACCTTTTAGCTTCCGAAAACAACATATTGCCACACTTGAATTCAACCCTCCTATACCCAAGGTTCATTTTGTGCTTAAATTCTACTTCTTGCTTCATGAATTTTTTTGCTTCCAAGGACTTAACAATTCACAAATCTTCATATTAACATGAGAGGTTTATGTGTGCAAAGTTGGAGAAGGAAGGAAGGAAGGAACATGAGAGAGGGAGGAAGAAGAGAGAAGGTTCTTTAAGTGAGAAGAAAAGAGGAAAATGAGGAGAGGAGAAAGAGTTTTGTCTTATATAAAAATTATCAACAAGTGGGAAAGATTTTTTTCCCCTATTTTTCTACACTCTTCCTCAATTCAAAATATCTGATAAAAAAAATGCCATAAAAGTTTTTGAGTGGCATATTTCATTTCCTATAGTCCATTGAAATAATATAATTTGGTCCTGTAAAGTCCTATGCATAATTACCATTTTGTCCTTCTCTTAAAAATTTGAAGGATAAAATAACTGATACTGAATTTTTACATACAGGGTATTACACTCTACCCTCCTTAAATAAATTTCGTCCTCGAAATTTAGAGTTTATCTGCCAATAACCACGAATAATTTCTTTATACTTCCGACATACATCTGTTACTAGTTGATTCTTTTTGACCGACTGAATTTTGGTTCCTCTTGTTACATGAAGTCTCTTGATTACATAACTATAAATACAAACTGACTTGAATTGACAAGTTAAAACTGATTTTTATGACATGTTTTTCAATCTCATAGGTAGAAAAGAATCGATAATAACCTCCTTAACTGTGAGGTATAAAATACTCTCTACATCCTGGACATGGTGAAAGGCAAGACTAACTGAGCCTATGCGTCTTATATATCCTTTGAATAAATTCCTAGTTCCACATATCCTTATAAATCTAGCTTGGTTACTAACACTTGTTTACCTTCATTGAATTCGGAAAAGCCTTTTACTTTTACTTGAGTAACACTTTTATCGACTTCGTCGATTTTATCCTTTCTAATACGGATCCAACTTTTGAGTGATCCTTTATGTTGTGACTGATTCCAATAAAATTTTATTTCTGAACTATGCCCCACATAAAGAGGTCTTATAATAATGATCATACCATACTCCGTATAAGATCTTCCTTACTCGAAACAATATCTGACGTGAAGTTTATTCCAACGAATTAAGAACTGTTTCAACTTCTCCATTATTCAACACATAATTAAAAGGTGTTACTTTTGATATCTGTTATTTTTTCTATCGAATAAATCTAAACATGGTATCACCTCAAACATCTGATGGAAGTATTAATTGACGAGTAGAATCCATAAGTCAGAGTTAAATACAAAATGTACTAACTGGCGAGTACATTAAATATATAAATCTTATCTTATAAATGGTGCAATGACCGACAAGTACACAATATATAAGGTGATACAACTGATGGCTCAAAACATGACATATATTTGTAGTCATGGATTTTCTCGTGAACTTATCCTTTCAAAATATATGTTTCACTCTTGAACAATATTACTCTTGATGTTACTCTAGGGAATACATCATCTCTTCTATCCATTAATTTCAGACTTATGCCTTTAACGCGTGTATTCTCATGCCATAGGTCCCTGATGAAATCTTAACTTGTATGACAACGTTTTATTTACTTTTAAAAACATCATGTTTAAACTCTTTAAACTTGACAACTAAAATTGTATTCGGGTATCATCATTCTTATTTCTTGCCTCATATGTAACTTCTTTCTGACTAAACTGGTACTTCCAATCCATTCTTTAAAATTACCAAGCTATTTAACAAGGTTACCATATTAGATACGATTCCAATTTCTTTAAAGTTAATGTGATGAGAACACGTCTGTCATACTCTTACCATGTTTTCTTCGACTACTTTGAGTCCTATTATCTCTGAATTATGTAGTTTGAGAAAATTCCTTATTTCGTCTCTTAAGATTTTTGTTAAGGACTGTTAAATGCTTGGTTTGTCACCACTTACTACATTTCGTGAATATATGAATTCTCAAGTCCTAGATTGTTGCGTATTCTGCCACTTCTTTACTAATTAGTTTCCCCGCTGCGCTACTCTGATTTATCAATTAAATTCGGTTAGGCGTACTAGTCCAACCATACTGTAAAATTTCTCAATCTTCATTACTACTTGTTTATCCAATTTTCAAAGTCAACCTTCAAAGTTTACATGTTATGCACATAGATGCTAACTTTATACTTGTTGTTTCGAGTACTGACTTATATCATTAATGGATCATTTCCAGATACTGAATCTTTCCTTAAGAATCTACTACATACTTGTTCTTGCAAGGTGTTTCCTTGAATGATTCCCACATTCACATACTAATTCACATACTAACATATACTTGATAGTTACCCTTATGATCTCCTCAAAGATAACTTCAACTCCCAAAATTTATCCTAGTCGACAAAATCATTCTTTCGGTTTTCAAACAATTGCTTGTGAAAATCATCAAATAAAAATATTTAACTTCTTAATACTTTACTTCATTCTTAACTTTTTCACTAGTAGAGATTTTCCATATAACAAAACTTTAAAATAATTCTCAATCCAAAATCCTGACTAATCCTTAACACATCAATCCATTATAGTCATGTGTTAACACTTTCTATCGAAAGAACTTGACATCATTCGCCCATTAGTTCACTGAACTCCGGCAACTTATTATTCAATCTTTATTTTCCGTTTCGATCGAAAATTACATCTTGTCTCCGGTCATTATCGGGGTCTCTATCCACTTACTAGTAAACTTATATTTCTTAGTTCGAAAAACAACTTAATAAATCATGATAGATATGTAGGGGTTTAATTCAATTTTCTTGTTGTTCAACTCTAGTTAGCTTAACTTCTCTGCAATTCCTTGCCAATAAGAATACATATGAATCGTACATTCAATCTTTCCACTACTATTCATTCACCCTTATTGACTCATACGCTGCATAACATTTTCACTTCTTAATTCATAAATCCAACACCTAAGATTCGGGAGGTGCGACTAATTTGACATAGTTTATCTGGCTTGTGTTGCCCATTCAATGATCGCATATAGGGGTTATCTTCGTCTGCTCCAGAATAATTTACTTAACAACTCAACATTAAAATCCTGCTCACTCTGAGCGTTTAAGTCCATCGCTTCTTACATCATCTACTTATCCTGAGAGCTTGTATATTCCATTAATCTTCTAATAATTTTCGCATATCAAATTCCTCTTGATAATCATGCAATGTTAATTTCGCAACAAGAGTTATTTCTTCATACATTACATCATACTTCTTATATTGCGGCTCCTGATAAGGTTACAATCATTCCTTAATCATCCTGAATCTCTTACTTCTCTGGTATCCACACAAAAAGTGTCGTTCAACGATATCGGAGTACTCGGTCTTAATCTTAACATTTCCCATATGTCCTTGAAGAATCTTCAGCTTCACAATTTACCAGCCACCATTTGGCATCAAATACTTCCTTATCAAAATTTGTTATAAAACCTAACACCCTGAATTTCTTTCTTTGCATGCTTCATTTCTCCTAGGTCCTATTCAGCTCTCAAACATTTGTTCTAACTGTCATATACTAGTCTGAGTTGACCAGGCTTAGCCAGACATGACATTTAGAAGAAATATCCGGAACCCAATGGTTCCACTGCATTTTATAGTATTCTATCGACCCAAGGCACAATCTGAATCGACCTGCTCTGATACCAAATTGTAACACCCCTACTAGAAATTACCTAGGATATCTAGCATGTGTGTTAAACTTGGCATTGGATACATTAAAATTACAATAATAAAAATTTCCTCTGAATAACATATAGAAATCCTCGAATTATACCTCTGAAATAATACCATTGACGTGAACTTTATATGTTCCAGCGACTTCTGCTTCTTCATCACGAACCATTTTGCCGTCTAGTAACCTAAATATCTGAAATAAATAAAAGGGATTGGGGTGAGACATGATGCCTCAGAGTTCCACCTATCCTAAGTTGTAGGCAATCACAGGGAACCTAGGATCACCATATATTCTAATCTCAACCCATTTCGGTTTATACAGTCTTTATCATACATAACTGAGCGATCGGGGTAACTAGGATAACTACCTAAAATACTATCCTCATTCTATCATAATGTCATATTCTTATTCATACACATACTCATAATCATAATTCTTGACTTAAAGTTCATGTCATTAATTATACATTTCAATGTGTGCATATTTATTTTTTCGTTGTGGCGAACAATAATTATTTTATTTTGTTACTATGAGCCGTAACTCATAGGTTATGTTATCACTTCGTTGTAACGAACGGTGTTTTTGCATTTGTTACTATGAGCCGTACCTCATAGGCTACATTATCTCTTCGTTGTAGCAAACAGAGTTTTCACAATTGTTACTATGAGTCGTACCTCATAGGCTACATTATCTCTGCGTTGTAGCAAACAAAGTTTTTCTCATTTTATTTATTATTATTATTATTTTCTCTTTGTATGCGCATTATACTCATTCAATTTTTCTTTCAAATCATTTCTACAAGTATATACATCAATTGCTTAGCTTAGAATTTTATTGCTAGAACCAATTCATATGTTCAACACTTTCATAACATTGATATCATATAAAATTTCATTCACATCATCATGACTTTGGATAACCATTAAAACCAAGTAAATAACACAATTTTAATGACATGATTCAAACTACCAAAAGGGAGAGTTAACTAACTAAGAAACTCACCTTAAATCATTGAAATAACATAGGCTTGTCTCACATTCAAGTTATCAACCGCTTGTCCATTTATGTCAAGCCTCTACGTTCTATAATCACTTCCTTAAAACCGCTTAACTGCAGCTTATGGTTGCATTTCTAACTTCAACCAAACTCATGCCCCCAACCATGTAAGTATCCATAATCAACCTTTTAGCTTCCAAAAACAGCTTATTGCCACACTTGAATTCAACCCCCCTATACCCAAGGTTCATTTTGTGCTTAAATTCTACTTCTTGCTTCATGAATTTTCTTGCTTCCAAGGACTTAACAATTCACAAACCTTCATATTAACATGGGAGGTTTATGTGTGCAAAGTTGGAGAAGGAAGGAAGGAACATGAGAGACGGAGGAAGAAGAGAGAAGGTTCTGTACGTGAGAAGAAAAGAGGAAAATGAGGAGAGGAGAAATAGTTCTGTCTTATATAAAAAAATATCCATAAGTGGGAAAGACCTTTTTACCCCTTTTTTTTTTTTTACACTCTTCCTCAATTCAAAATATCTGATAAAAAAAAATGCCATAAAAGTTTTTGAGTGGCATATTTCATTTCCTGTAGTCCATTGAAATAATATAATTTGGTCCTGTAAAGTCCTATGGACAATTACCATTTTGTCCTTCTCTTAAAAATTTGAAGGATAAAATAACTGGTACTGAATTTTTACATACGGGGTATTACACTCTACCCTCCTTAAAGAAATTTCTTCCTCGAAATTTAGAGTTTATCTGCCAATAACCACGAATAATTTCTTTATACTTCCGACATACATCTGTTACTAGTTGATTCTTTTTGACCGACTGAATTTCGGTTCCTCTTGTTGCATAAAGTTAAAACTGACTTGAATTGACAAGTTAAAACTGATTTTATGACATGTTTTTCAATCTCATAGGTAGAAAAGTTTCGATAATAACCTCCTTAACTGTGAGTTATAAAATACTCTCTACATCCTGGACATGGTGAAAGGCAAGACTAACTCAGCCTATGCGTCTTATATATCCTTCGAATAAATTCCTAGTTCCACATATCCTTATAAATCTAGCTTGGTTACTAACTCTTGTTTACCTTCATTGAATTCGGAAAAGCCTTATACTTTTACTTGAGTAACACTTTTATCGACTTCGTCGATTTTATCCTTTTTGATACAGATCCAACTTTTGAGTGATCCTTTATGTTGTGACTGATTCCAATAAAATTTTATTTCTGAACTATGCCCCACATAACAAGGTCTTATAATAATGATCATACCATACTCCGTATAAGATCTTCCCTACTCGAAACAATATCTGACGTGAAGTTTATTCCAACGAATTAAGAACTGTTTCAACTTCTCCATTATTCAACACATAATTAAAAGGTGTTACTTCTGATATCTGTTATTTTTTCTATGGAATAAATCTAAACATGGTATTACCTCAAACATCTGATGGAAGTATTAATTGACGAGTAGAATCCATAAGTCAGAGCTAAATACAAAATGTACTAACTGGTGAGTACATTAAATATATAAATCTTATCTGATAAATGGTGCACTGACCGACAAGTACACAATATATAAGGTCCTATTTTTTTAGTAGGTGATTCACTACCAAAGAGAAGAAAAGGCTGGATCAAGAAAAGGGGGTACTACGAGCCCTCTGTGTAACGCCCCGAAATTTAGTCGAAGACATTACGCCTAATTTGTTTAAGTTAAGGACTATGAATTATTATAATTGTTTTTATTAAAAGGAACGTTGGTGAAGCAAGACTAATGAACACTTTTTATTT
>Ga0315914_1002577_pt1 | contig 27746 bp, 13 predicted proteins | sample MpolenodulesMG_FD_203920 | JGI IMG/M metagenome (GOLD analysis project Ga0315914, IMG submission 203920) | Medicago polymorpha root nodule microbial communities from Los Angeles, California, United States - elongated nodules | ecosystem: Host-associated > Plants > Roots > Nodule | place: USA...
TAAAGTATAACTTTAGGGTTTAAACCCGAAGAACTACATAATTATAAGAGAACCAAAAAAATCTCTTTAAATTTAGAGATCTAATTTTTTTAGTTTGTCTTAAATTAAAGCATTATTTCATATCTCACGATATTTTTCTTCCTTGCTTGTTGTCATCATAATCTCTTAATATATCAAAATTGTAAATATGTTTTCAAGTATCTTTTTTTTTTAAGGAAAGTATCTTATTTGTTAATAATCATATGAACTAAGTCGATAAAGAAAAAAAATATTTTAAGAATAAATTCACCGATTAAATACACATTTGATGATCAAAATTACAAATAAGAGACATTTAATGTGTTTGCATTCTCGATAGATCTTGTGACTAATTAATAACAGTTTTGGACCGGTTAGAAGACCAATCGCACGCCAACACGTGGCATAATTTATACCGCTTTAGGGCTCCGCACCTGAGGGGAGACGCCGGCTTTAATGTACCGTGCCACACAGAAGAACGCCCCCGCGCAAGGATCACCCTACACGTGCCCTCTACCACTCCTAATCACACGCCACATAACCCGGAGACGATTATGCCCAACGCATACCTATATAAGGGTGAACTTGCTTCACCTTTCGTTCCACCGCGAAGACTCAACGCCGCCGTATCGAAAGTCATTACCCTCACACCGGAGCATTCTCCGCCACCATTGTCACTCATCCGTTCTCACCGGACAGATCAATAACAATGGTTGACACATTCAGATACCATAAAATTGTTTACCCTAGTTTTTTACCTGTTACTTCAAAATACTTTTATCTATTGAAAAAAAGCAAAAGATGATTCATTTGGCATGTCGGAAATAATAATGTTTTAGTGTCTTTTAGGCAACAATTGGCTTTGTTTCCTTTTCTCCACTCAGTGTCCTGTCACTATAGTAAGTGACCTTTCCTATAGTGCCATATGAACAGCAAAGCTAGATAACATTTTAGGTGCCAAAACGGCTTCTTCTGTTTGGCACTTTCTGGTTAAGGCTGCAAACGGAATGTGGGTGCTCGATTCCTAATTATTACTATTACTTTATGCTTTAATTAATATGTTTTTGTTGTATAAAAAAAATGATTTTACAGATAAAAAATGTTTGATTTTAAAGAAATGTCAAATGAACCTACAAAATTGACAAAAATAAGGTGTATCTTTGTGTTTGCATGTATTTTTGCAATATGTGTAAATTGCATGCAAGATAGAAAAGTGTGAGAGATAAAGATAAAACTATACGATATCATATACAAGGTTTAAAATTTTATTTTAAATAACACATTAGTTCATTTTAAAAAATTGATTTCTTTCAACAATTTTTTTTATTAAATTTAAAATCACAGCAGCATTTCTTAGGTTTTAATCCCCATAATTTTATCCAACACTAATATGTATATTAACAAAATAAAACTTAGTCTCATTAGTCAATTTTAAGAAAGAGAATTAAACATCTTACGATGCCTCGACTAAATTCTTACTCTACCAACAATATATCTGGTTATAACAAAAATAAGTTCATATTCAAAATCCTCATTATAATATTCGATAAAAAATATGCATGGAATATGTCTCCAAATCTTTCACGAGTAGAGACACAAAAGTTCCTAGTTAGGAACTGTTACATTTTGCATTTGTCAAACTTTTTATTGTAGTAGGTCCTTTAACCCTTTGGTTCTCAATCCACCACGGTAATGCCTCATATAAGTCATGCTCTCTCTATCTACAATCCTATTCACTGACTAATTTAGAGACAAAAAAAATCTAAATCTAAGTCCATGGCTCATTTAAATACAGAATTGTAAATATTCAATAAACCGTTTTAATATATTTTCTTAGAAAAACTCGATATTCAATCTAAAAACTGTTGTTTTTAGGGGTGTAAGTGGTTCGGACAAAACCGATGAAACCAAAAATCCAAACCAAAAAAGTATCCGACTTTGTTTGATTTGGTTCAAAACCGAACCGAACCAACCTAAACCAATCTAGTTTGGTTCGGTTCTCGGTTTTTAATTTTGAGATCCAAAGAACCGATGAACTGAACCGATTCTAACCTCACTCCCCATTTTAGTAATATTATCTCCCCTCACACACACTTATAATTAAGCTCAAAATTAAAATCCAAGATAAAATACTCCTTAATTTATTCACTTCACTACCACAATTTTGGCTTTTAATAGCACAAGTTTAATAGCGCTTATGGATAAATGCTATTGAAAACGCCACCCAGGGAACTATTATAGCACTTTTTAGAAAGCGCTAAGAAAAACATGTTAAGAGTAGGTTGGATAGTGCTTTTCTATAAACGCTATTATTTTGCTTCTCAAAGATAGCGCTTTTTAGAAAAAGCTATTGCTGGAGGGGGGTATAGATAGCGCTTTTTAGGAAACGCTATTGTTAGATGGGGGGTATGGATAGCGTTTATCAAAAACACTATGGTTGGACTTAATAAAAATAAAGGCGGATGTTAAATTTTTTTATTTTCTCGCACAAAACCCACGACCTCCATTCTTCCTTCTCTCAAAACGGAAAACCTCCGCATCTTCCATCTCCCTCACGACATCCGTGAAAACCTTTGCATCTTCTTCGGTGAAAACCTTCTCCCTTACGATCTAGTCTAGATCTCTCTTCATTTTGGCTTCTCTTCTTCATTTCGGTTCTGTACGTGGTGGTGAAAACGCTTTGGTGGTGGTTTCGAACACTCTCTTGATTTCAGTACTGTGACTCAGGGGAAAACCTTCACCTTCTCTTCTTTCTAGTTAGATCTCATCTTCATTATCTTATTTTCATTTTTTATTAATCGTTGTTTCGATGATTTGTTGTATGTGTCTATTGTTGTTGATTTTGTCAATGATGCTTTGTTGTTTTCGTTTTTGTTTTAAACACTATAAGTTGATTTTAGATGTGTGACTCAGGGGAAGTTATGTCCCAAATTTGAGTTGATTTTGGTGAATTTTTTTTATGACAAACAACCTATTTGAAGTTAAATCAATGATCATTATTTGTAGTTCCTTTGTGTATTATAAAGAAAAGTTAAGCACAACTTTCTGGGTTTTTTTATCCTTAACTTTGATAAATATAAACTGAGTTCATGTTTTTATTTTTTTGTTGGTTTACTTGTGCTCGTAGAATATCTCGTGCTTCTGATTTTTTCTGTCGATTCTGCACCGAGCATTTGCGTTGACTATCCTCATCTCTCGTGAATCAGGTTAGTTCACTCCGTCGTTTTTATTAAGATTGAGAGATGAAATCTTGGACATATGGGTTCTGTGTTGGAAATCAAACAATACATAATTAAAATTTTCCTTCCATATGACACAGAACTTATAATAATTAAAACTTGTTACATAATTAAAATCAAACAATACATAATTAAAATTTTCCTTCCACTAGACGTTGGATTGCTTGTCATGATTACCTTTGCAGTTGGGTGTTTTTTTGTGGGTTGCGACTACTTTTGTTATTTGTGCACTGGACTTACAATTTTTTTAGTTTTTGTAAATTAGATGTCCTTCTCTAGGATTGATTAATATATGAGATTTATTTTGTAACAAGTTTGCGATGAACATATTACTAGCATTTTTATTTTTTATCAATGGATGCAATGAGATGTTTGACTGATTTGCTAATTTGCTGCAATATTGAACTTTCGTATGCAGGATTTAAAAAAAAAAAAACTTATAATAGCACGCCTTTATTAGAGCTTTTCTGAAAGTACTAATAAAGGGGGGATAGTTAAGATAGTGCTTTCTGAAAACGCTAAGAAACATCTGTTTAAAAATAGCACAAAAATAAGGCTATGTTAGCGTTTTTCTAAAAGCGCTATTGAAACACTGCTATTTAATAGTGTTTAGAAAGCGCTATTATAGGGGTTTGAACCCTATAATAGCTGGGGTTTTCTTAGCGCTTCAAAAGTGCTATTAAACGCTAAAATGAATGCTATTAAAGGAGGTATTTTGTAGTAGTGCTTTCTCCTATCATCATCTTATCTCATCACTCACACTCTTTTATTTCTACTAAAAAAGAACACTGACTGCCAATCCCAACTAACCCATTGTTCCTCACCGTCACGGGATCGTCCATCTCTTGTTAGTTTTTTCATGTTAGTTATACAAAGTAGTTTGAAAAACAGATACCAAGGAAAACAAAGTTTCATAAAATATTTGAGTATGTTGTATGCATGAAATACAAATTTGTGAAAATATAAAATATTTGAGTATGTTGTATGCATGAAATACAAATTTGTAAAATATGGAATTTTTTAATTGTATTTTCAAACAAACCGATCAACCAAACTGATCCAAACCAAACCAAACCGACTAGTTTGGTTCGGTTTCATTTTGAAAAATAGTAAAAACCGTACCAAACCCAACGATTAAGATTTTATTGGTTTGGACTTTTTTTGACCAAAAACCGATCCAAACCGAACTGTTCTGTTTTGGTATATATAATCTCTCAATTGATCACTAAATTGACCCTTGGCTCAATAATATATTATGTTTTTTAAAGGCTCAATAATATTTTTGTTAGTGGTCATTTGGTAAGCTAGACCAGCACGCTTGAGAATAAAACGAGGGTTAACTTTTTGATAATTTCCTTAAAAAAAAAATCTTTCTGATAATTTGGTACCCAATCAATCTCATTTGTCGGAGTATGTCGAAAAATACATGTTATTCTTCCTAAAGTTCAAGAACTTTCCTCCTTATGTTATGGTAAACACTTTTTTTTACGGTACGGGCAATATTTTATGATGAATTATCCCAACCTTCTGAGTTGATTGTCGAACAATTTTCTAAAGTCTTCAAGTTGACTCAAATCAACACAAAGGGATCTCATACATATCTGATATATGTACAAAGCATCGTAAAGTTTCATCTCAATACTAAAAATAGAAATTATTAGAATGAAATATAAACAAAAATGGTAGTTAAAAGATCAATGTATTTAGTTAAAAATTTAATTCACATTCATTAACTTTTTAACTCTCCTTTTTGTTTATATTTCATTCGAGATGGAGTATTCAAAAGAACCAATAGTTCACTCACATTCTAAGCATCCTTCTGCATAATAGGTTTAATTCAAAGTTTATTCCATAGTACATAGTAACAAGTCCAATCCATGCACCAAGACTTCACATGCTAATATAATTAACATCTATTTGAATAATATTATAAAAAATTATACAATAATACATGTTCGATCGTAGAATATCATCACATTAAGGTAAAAATGTGTGCATAAATAATTTGAAACCACATATCTTCATATAAAATCGTAAAACATTATGTCTAAAAATAACGTCACATCATATTTATACAACACTCTTACACATTTCGTTTTAAATGATAAAAAATATGGAATTCTAAAACAGTCCACATTATTTCTAAAATAATAATAATAATAATAATAATAATAATAATAATAATAATCCAAACATCTATTTTTATTTTTATTTGCATGCATGAAACAATTTTCAATTTTTTATTTCAATGCTACTGTAACTTAGTGAAGCTACTCCAATAAATTAAATTTATGCAACTCATTTTGCCACATCAAAATCTTCCAATGAGTAGAAAAAGAAAAAAATCATTATCTATGAAACCCTCTTGAATACCTAATGCAGACGCTCTTATTTTTAGTTGAAAAACATTGCATAAGTGAGAAGCACATACAAGATGGGACAACTTCTTTTTTTTTTAAGAATGCATCTTTAATTTAGATAATTTTTTCTTATGAACTGGCTAAATATATCTCCTAACATATTAATATGCTTTTATCATAGGGAGCCAGTGAGAAAATTAAGATATCCATTGAGAGAGAAGCTTTATTATGGTGGCAACTTATATTTGTTAGATACAAATATTTCCTTGTCCACCATTAACTCCATCCATGTTTCAAATATAATGTGGTCAAACAAAGTGGACAGCTCTAAATCCAAGTTCATGAACCAGCCGAGGTTTTTGTTCTGCAATCTGATTAAGTGAATTAGAATATCCTCCAAGTGTCACTTAAACTTAAAAATGTTCTTTATGTATTAAAATAGAGAAATGATATTTCACGATTATTTTGTGACAACTTTTTTTCTCATACTCACAATATATTCTTACTTTTTCTCTCAATTGCTTTGGTTTTTGTGTCAATCCTTAAATTTTTTGTATACGTTGGTTGTTCAATAAATTGTCTCAAAAAATGGTTGTTCAAATAACAATATTCCTCATTAAAATAGGAGAAAGCCTATGGATCGGTCCGCTTAAGCTTCCACTTTTCTTTAAAACACACTTAAATTTTTTTTTTTTAATTCGCGAAAATTAAGAGAAAAAGCCCCTCTATTTAACTGTCTTTTTGTGTCTCTTGAAACCATGTTTTCATATTTCGTTCATCATCGAGTTTTACTTTTTAGTTATTCTTTTGTAGTGATCGGGGTTTGAACTTCAGACCTTACATATATTATGCATTGTTCATACCAATTGAGCTAACTTCACGATGACACTTTTTAGTTATTTTTATAGAACATTCAAATGCTGTTATATGTATTTTAATATTTAAACTAGCATTTCTTATAAAAAAAAACATTAAAAAATACTCTTTAAGTGTTGTAACCCTAAACAACTGAGCTGTAGCAGCTCCCTTACTACATTTTTTTTTTTGTGTGTTAACCCTTCGGTTCCCAGAAGAAATAAACTTTAGTAATCTGAAGTTCGGTCGTGAGGTAATGATAGTTTGGCGAAAATTTGTTTCACTCAAGAATCAAACTCAAGTTCTCTCAAACGATTCGTCATCGGTGAAGCTCATTTACCACTTAAGTTTAATTGCTTAGCTCCCTTACTATGATGAACAATTGGTGTACAACTTTTGAAACGGTAATCAATCACAAATCGAATGTGTAATTTTTAAGATATAAACATACTCGTAATATTTTAATATTAAAATTTTGAGTACATCATAATGATCTAAGTCAAGTCAACACATGCATGTTTTTCTCCTACCTATTTGTACATCAGACTATTTTCTTCGGATACCCCAAGTTCAATTAAATTAAATGCTATAAATGCTTGTAGTTTTTTTTTTTTTGACAAAAATAAAATGATATTCATTCATTCAAATCGAGAGATTACATCATTCAACACCGCTAAAAATGTAAAGGATGAATCTGCGAACAAACTCACAACATCCAAGTTAATAGCATATAATGGCATAATGCCTACAAAAATATATGATAAAATTAAAGTGACCGGAATATCCATGGCCTCCGGATTTGCAATGTTGACGCTCAAATCTTTGATTGAATAATCAATCTTTCAATATGAATCAAATGAACACCGCACGAAGATGGAAAATCAAACAACGCCGCACAAGACGACGAACAACAACCCACCACACTAAGATGATGAAATCACAAAGAAAAAAAATCTAGATCTATGTGAAAATTACTTATTTAGATTGAAATAGAGAGAAAAAGATGAGGAGGGGTGATTTCAGGTCAAGAATTGACCCAAAACTACCCTTCAATGAAGAAACTATAAGAGAAAACCTAGAGAGAGAAAACTAGGATCGGCTTATTGGAGAGGAAGAGATTATATAAATGCTTGTAGTTAACATAGGCTTTCTTTGATATATCTCTCACGTTATTATTCAAAGTGCATTACTATAACCAATTGCAGATTTATGGTTGCGGCATAGAGTTAGATCTTCCACTCACACTAGTTGTGATTTGTAGTTGATACTTCCTTTCCTCCGTTCTTAAATACATATTGCAATATTACAATGTGCATTATTTATATAATTTATTTTGACCATATTTTATAACTAATATATAAATACAAATTTTAGCATGTAAGATGTTGTTCGATATGTCTTAATGAATATTTTTAAAATATAAAATTTTTTATTTTTTATCTTAGATAATTAAATATATTAAACCCACTTGGGTTGGCTTAGTGACATTGGCTTGGGATTTGGGAGTGTGCTCCTCCTCGAGGTCTCAGGTTCGATTCTCACCGGTATCAATTTAGGTGGACTAATTTAACTTCTTCAAAACAAAAAATTAAATATATTAATAGTCAAAATTATATATTAACATGCATACGGTGGTTGTGATATGTATTTAGAAACGGAGAGTGTATGTTATACATAAATTCTCACAAGTAAGCCAAATGTAGTCAAAGACTCAAAGCTTTCTTACTTATAAGGTACAATAAAAATTATAGATAACCTAGAATCCTTTCACTTGGACATATATACTGTCTTTCAATAAAAACAATTAAAATAATTTAATCATTTTTAATTTTAATTTGTTTCTCGTTTACTAATTTGCATTAAACAAACCATACTGTATCACGGTTTATGCATGTGTACATGTGCTTAAAAAGAACTTCATGGATTCCTTTCATGCATCTAACCCTAAATTTGACTTTATTCAAGTATATTTTAAGTGGACACGACTTCAAGAACAACCACACACACACGAAGAGTTAAGACAAATTATTAAAACCTTCGTGTTATCACAACTTAAACATGAGTGAAGTGCTACATGATTAAGTAGATGTCTAGTGTGGAACTAAAATACTACTTGTTTTAGTTAAGAATATCGAGATGTTTATTACTCTTGGGAAACTTTGAACAACATCAAGGTCTTAAAATTAATTGTATAATATTTCGAGAAAAAAAGGTAAATGTAAACCAATATTTAAAAATCATTTGAAACTTCTACGAAGATAGATGTTTCATTCCGAAACTAGAAGTTCATAGAATTCATTTTTGCTGTTGTCAAATGATTGATGTTGGTTTGACAAAAATAAAAGAAAACACTTATAAGTATTTTAAAACCGAGCTAATATTTGTATTTTAATATGTTTTTGTCGAATCAATATCGATTAGATCAGTGTCTCGTAGTAAAAATAATGAGGACCGCTCTTGTACATATTATTGTCAAAAAATTGTCCATGTTCTTGAGGGACATCAACTCATATTGGTTGGAAAGTATCTGCATATGGCTACATAATCAAACATTATCACTCCCATATTGTTTTAATGTGTTAAGATACACCTACAAGAATCTCTACCATGTCATTTTGCACAGGCTAAACAAGTGTAAAATAGATATATGTACCGTTAGCAACTATTCAAGCTTTATTTAGTTTGAATTTCCCTAATCGCTTTTAAGGCATTTGATTTAATTCCCCAAATGTCAACTTAAATAATTGGGTACCCATATTTTGTTTAAGTTAAACAAAATACATACATGTAAAACATCGACAATGTCGGATGATTGTTTTTTTAAACAAACCAAAATGAAATATATTACCATCAAAAAGTATCACGCCTAGTACAGGATGTGCAAGAACATAACACAAAGTTACAAAGTTGTAGTCCAAACGACGAAATAATAAGAGTACAGAAAATTAAGCAATGTCCAAACAAACAAGAAGGCTAAGCCAATAATACAAATTCTTTTTAACGACTTATAATTTTGAACGGAGAAAGTAATTAACTATGAAAAGAAACCGTTTGAATTAATATGTACATTTCTTATACCACGGAGTTAATTCAGAAGGATTTGATATATTATTTGGCTTAACAACACTTAGTCTTGTTGAGAAATCACATTATATTTCAATGGGTATTTGTTGATAGTAATTTTTTAGTTGTTGAGAGTAAAGATGTATATCTTGGAGGTGGTTTATATCTAGAGAGGGGTCTTGTTAACGAGTGTCCTCAAGGCACTTTTTAAGTATTTCAAAAAAAAAAAAAATTAATTTATAAAAAAGTCAAATATTTCGATTTCCAGTGCATTGATTATACATGCTTTCATAAAAAGTTACTATTTAAAGGTTGCAAATTGAAAAACCTCTTTAATTGGATCCTCTATACTTATTGAATCTCCCTTGAGTGATTTTGTAGAAGATTGCTCAATATGTCCCTTGAATTGCTATAAAATTCGCAAAAACAAGCATCAGGAGGTAAGATCCGGTCCGCTTTTTAAGCTAAAAAAATGTCCTTCGCAAGTCACAACCCGATGTGATGAGCAATTCTAAGGAAAATGTTGAGCAACCTCCTAATTTGTATATAACCCAACCCCCATTTTATGTTGTTTTGTTTTTGGATTCTATTCAGGCTCAACTCTTGACACAATTCCAATTCCAAAATTTCATTTTAAAAAAAAATCCCTGAAAAATTATGTTTTTTTGGAGAAAAATATTTATTTTTGAAGAAAAGGTATCTTGACTTTTTTTGGGGCATATTTTTGTTAAGGAAAAAAAGTTGGGCCATGGGAATTTTTATTTTTATTTTACAAGGAGTACTCAAGTCCAAATGAACAATAAAATGAAATAAAATGAATTAAAGAAAGAAAAAAAATTGAAGGTTGTGAGCAAACAACCAAACACGAGAGGGCACCCAACACCTACATTCCATTAGACATTAACCTCAACCAACTGAGAGAAGAGTAGACAGTGCTCAATTATTCGACATCTTAACCTATAGGAAAATGTTTGGTGGACGCTCAAACACTCCAATGACACCGTGAGAGAGAAATAAATAGAGTGATGTGATAGATGTTATATATTGGCGATCTACCAAAAATAAAGAGATAGAGAGAAACTAAGGTGTTGAAAGGGTATATGAAATTTAGAGTTGCGATTTGTATTCTACTTGTAAATGAATGTAGGAAATTTGAATCACAGCTCTAAGGAAACTGCCAGAATCCAAGTGATCAACTGATCATCATGATTAGATCATATCAAGTAGCGTCTATGTTCTGCTCAACTTTGTGAATCTGAATTTTTGTAATTTTCAAAATTTGACCACAATTCTGCCAATGTTAGCCTTTCTATGCATAGGCAGCCCCAAACTTAGATGAAAGGAAAGAGTTGTTAGTGACGGTCAACGTAAAAAATTATCGAATCTCTTTAACATGGATCAAATACATAATAGTATTGTTGCTGTCGGAACTTCGTCTTTTTTTTTCTTCATCTTGTCAATATTTGTTTTGGAGCAGATACTGTTGTATTGTGAGTACTGAGTGGATTTGGGAATTTGAAATCTAAGCATTATTCTATGGTGTCTTCGACCCTTTGATGAACTTTGATCATAGATTTTAGATTTCCCACATCTTTGCTTTTGGAGCAATTTTCAAAATTAATCTAAAATAATTGTGACTTATCTGTGTTTGTATGTTTTATGTTTTATAGAAGAAAAAAAGAACCGTAGTCATACTTATGTGTTAATTAAGTTCATCATTGTTCTTGATGTTCTTCATTATTTTCAAACTTTTATTCCTTACCTTGAATTTCTTTAAAATTTATTGTTTATCCCTTGATCTTGAAACTTAGATCACTCATTAGTTAGGAACTCACTCATAATTTGCTTATATCAAGGCCAGCTTCAAGTCTTGAGTAAAATTAAAATCCAGCCCAAGCTTCAATCTTAAGTTCATTTAGAACATTCTGATACTACTTTTTCATTTTCATTTACAAAAGTAAACTAAGAAATTCAAAAGATAAGTATGCACAAAAACATTCACAAAAGGTGGTGCAAATGTTCATTTAGAACATTTTGATATTACTTCTCATTTTCATTTACAAAAGTAAATTAAAAAGTTCACAAGATAAGTATGTACAAAAACATTCACAAAAGGAGGTGCAAATACCTTACATGAAATAAAAGAGGTACAAATAGTAAAAGTACTTCCAAAAATAGTAAGAACCACTTAAATTCCACCTAATAGGTGATGTTATGTTGAATAAAAGAGTGTTAGACTACAAACAAGATGTTCAGGTTGTTTGCCAGAAATGCAAATCATCTCGAGTCTCAACTAGCATACTAATACCAATAAATTACAAAAGGAAACATGTGACATTGGCATATGAATCTTCAACAAGAAATGTGGACTATGTAAACAATGATAATGTTTGTTAGCATGCATAGCAAATTATAACAGCCTACAAAAACAAAGTCTCATTCCTCACCAGTCTACAAGTACAATGTACTACATCTTTTCATTCCTATGCAACCAAACTTTTTTATTGCCATATTTTCTTTCTCACTGTACTTTTAGTACTAACAAAAACTAAGAATATGTACCTCTACAATTGACTTTCACATTTACATATCAGCCTCATGACAAACACTAGTTCAAGTAATTGAAAATAGTTTTTAGTTGGAACTGTCTAAACTATTCTACATGGCCAAACAAACTATGCAAAGAGCACAGATCATGCACTTGGTAAAAATTCATACGACTTACAAAAGCCATGATTTGTCTATAAATGGACATGCATATAAACTCACCCTCAACTCTTATCACACCCAAGACGACATGACCCGGGTGGTTGGATAGTGGGTGGTCCAGTAGATCTTAGATAGGCTCTAATGTCATCTTAAAATTTGGATTAGGCCCAAACTCAACATGTTAAAACCAGCTTATAAGGTGATCCTACCACTTATAAGAAAACTTTCAGACCTTATCCAAAGTTGGACACTTGATAATTACAATAAAAATCAAGTACAACAATAACAAAAGTACTAATACTGATAATATTATTATGTAATTTATATCTACCTATATACATTGATTTCTTTAGCCTGGGAAGTTTCTAGGATGACTTAAAGCCTATAACCTATTTACCTAAAACAGTAACTTGGGTGGCTGCTTGGTGCCTATTTCTATCAGCTATCTTAAACCATGTATAATAACAAATCATCTAGAAGCACATTTCAATTTAATGGATTGTGTAGAGTTTTTCAATCAATCTTAACGAGGTCATTGACAGTAGTCACAATTCAACTAAGCATGGATTTACACAACAAAGAAGAGAGTGTGATGCTCAACAACTATACTCACATATTTAGTTGGAAGCAAAAATGATTTGGAAGCAACATTCATTTACCAATAGGATTATGAACAGATAAAAAATTTCCAGCAGACCATTGATAAAAACAAGATCAAGTTTGTTACTTACCTATCAAGACGAACCAACCGAAAGATTGAATTCCCATTTACTAAATCCAAAGAAGCGAAACAACATTGCAAAGAGTTAGACGAGAAAAAGGAAAAGTCTCATGACATTGAAAATTCTCCTACTACAAACCAGCTAAGATGCCTCAGTTTCTGGCCAAATACACATTATATTTACATGACAAACAGGTTGAACGGAATCAGAGGCCAATTGACAATTGAAGTAGACCTACCTGATAGTAACAAACTTGTTGGTGCCATGTTTTGCCCAATAAGTCCTCAAATCTATCGGATTAGAAAAGTTATAACCCTCGGCTGCAAGTTTCTCTAATACTTTCTTAAAAGCTCCTATACTCATTTTCCTTCCGGCTATTCTAGCACCGCGTCGTTTAGTACTCATAGGCAAAGGATATATCGATATAGCTGTTGTGCAGCATGCAGACTGCCATCCACCCGAGCCCCATCTATAACATTGTTGAGGTGTCCCAGTGCAGGAACAAACAGGAATCGGAATACTTGAAATATCCAAATCAATCCCGTTAATTGCAATTTCAGTAGTTTTCTTCGGTGCCCTTGGTGTTCGTTGAACCGAAGGAGAATTCTCGTCCTTCGGCACACGAGGTCCTCTCTTCGGCTTCTTTGCCTTAGGAGACTTCGGCACCTTCGGTCCTTGCCTCTTCTTACCAGTTCCACTCACCTTCTCAACCACAGGTGCTTCCTCCATTGGCATTTCTTCCTTAACCAATTCAGGTGGTCGAATCATTTGAATATGATGGACCGAAGATGTCTCGGGAATACTAGTACTATAACCTGGAGGGTTAGTAGGTATCATATTCATATTCATATACTTATTATCCCTCTGACTACTAATCCATGCATCTCTCATATAATCCATAGGGTAAGTAGTTTGAGGCATCCCAATTTCCCTATGGTGATATGCACCATTAGTTCCCGACATAACCGCTGCATTTCGACTTCCAATCAAAGGCGGCTTTTCCGGCATCGATGGCATCAGTTGTAAACCAAGATGATTCTTAAATGATGAAACAGGTTCATAGTATCCCCAATTGCTTATGTTAAGTCCATTATCTCCATCCATTACAACACTAAATTATGAATAAAACTGCATAAAACAATGTATCACAAATTATACACCTCTATATGCATTTTTTCTAAGAAACAAGCACAGTAATTTAACATTGTAATAATTATAAAATAATTAAAAAAAACAAAGAATGCAAATGTGTGACATTAAGGAAGAAAAAAACCTACCTTTGTTTGAGTTCAAACAGAGTCAAACCAGACAAAAATGGTTCAACAAGATAAATTACAGAATCCTCGTACAACAAATGTTTCTGCTTCTGGGTTTTAACCTAAGACAAGATCCATATGACCAAACAAAAAATAAAAATAAAAATCAGATCTTTGAGCTAAAAATAGAATATTTTAACAGAATTCAAGATCTAAGAACAAAATTTAGAAACAAAAAAAAATGATTTTGATAAAAACCCATGTTGAGATTTTCAGAAACAAAAAAAGGGTCATTGAGTTTTTGAGAAAAGAGGAGAAGAAAAAAAAAAGAAAAGAAAAGAAAAAGACAGTACCTGGTACAAGTGTTATGAGATCGAAAAATTGTTTCTTAAACCGGTGAAACAAGTTTGATTCAACCGGTTTGTTTGAAAAATTGGTGAACCGGTAATGGTTGAAAGAAGGGTTGTATGCATGCATAGATCAGGGAAGAATCGCCATTTTTGGAGCAACGAAGAAGAGAAGAAAACAAAAATGGAAGAAAGAGAAATTTGTGTTGTGGCTGCAAATTTTGACATTAGACATGTTTTAGGGTTTTTTTTGGGTTTGGGTTGGTTTTTTGGGTTTGGACCGGGTTGTATTTTATTGGGCTTTGGGTTTAACCCGGGTTGCATTATATTGGGCTTATATTGAAATTTTTCGAAAATTGCTGTTCACACATGTTATAAGGCTGAAACACACCATTAAAAGACCAAAATATCCCTCAGCAGTTAACTGTCGCCGGTTTTGTATTTACTCAGCAGTTAACTGCCGTCAGTTTTTTGAATTCCTCGGCACTTAACTACTGATGGACTGTTCCATCAGATCAAATAGTCAGTTGCTCCCCCTACTCACTATTTCACCATCAACTTTCATACCACTTCCATCTAACCCCTAAATCCAATATTTTTTTTCATCAAATCTTGCCCAAAAATCATTGAAGCACTAATCCTAGCAGGTATCAACACACTTTTGACGTAAAAAACATGTATTGTTGCTTTTAATCGTTTTATTTTTGGTTGTTTTTTGGGTTTTTGTTGTCAGTTTTCGCAAAACACTGACATGGGGTCATCGTCACTTAAGTGTAGAGGCATGGGAGCATCGGCAGTTAACTACCAATGAATTTCGGTAGTTAATTGCCGAGGAAAAGTGGCAAAAACGCATGCTACTGCCACTTTTTCAAAAAAATTGGTTTCTTTTTTGTTTTTTTTAAATTCATTATGTAATTGATGTTTATGGATTATTTAGTTGTTATTTAATAGTTTTGTGTTGATAAGTGGTTGACGTTTCTAGACAAGGGACATATTGTTGCTAATTATTACAATAGGTGTGTGGTCTTGTTGACAATTCATGAAATTGAAACTTCATAATCTTTTTTCCCACTAAGCAAAAAACTTCCATCGGCTAAGAAAAAACTCCCATCCTGTGTGTTGGGTTAATTCTGAATCATTTTGTGCTTATTTTTTTGAAGGATGGTTGTCCACTACCTCCATCATCTACGAAGCAGAACAATCACAAGAATGAAGAGGCATTGACTTGGGAAGATGAGTATTTGGATCAACACGACCGATTCCGAGATCTCATGATTATTGAAAAGGGAGAGAAACTGCCCCAACCAAAAAATGAGTTAAACGAAGTGGAACCTATTTTGTGCGACACTCCCGAAAAATCAAAGCAATAATTTGAAGTTATTGGGGAAGATGAAGAAGATTCAATTTCACTTGATACAATATAAGTGATATTTTGTCAGTGTTAATCCTTTATTTATTTTTTTATAGAAATTACACCCACATATTTTTTTGGGTCGATATTGTAACGCCAATTTTTTGTGTCCAATATATAACTAACATTATGTAATTTATATAAATATATGAAAATATGACTTTTATGTGGTGAAACTAGTGCAATACTTTTGATATACATTTTTATTGGTTATAACGTTTCATTTAATTTCATTCTAATGTATAATTTTTTTTCATAAAGCTTTTGTGAAGTGAAATATGTCTGAAGTTGCAAAAATTGAAGGCCGTGTTCGGTACTTCGCTTTTAAAAAGACAATTAAGGTTATGATAACGTCGACCGACTCTCTTGATGATTTGAAGTCACAACTTAACACATATTTTGAGCATCTTGGTGAAAATTAATATACACATCACTTATTTGCTCAAATTACTTGCATAGACCTAGAAGAAGATAAAGATGAACACGCGTGAAAAACGGTGAGCTATATGCCTTGGCTTATTCGTGACGATAGCGATGTCAGATTTATGTTTAGGAATATGGTGGAAGATAATATATTATATATGTATGTTTGTTCCATCTGCAAGTGTGTACAATGTTAGTATAGATTTAATTTAATGATATGTAATGTGTTATTTAATTATGGACACTATTTAATGTTTTGTTAAATTTCAAACATTCGTGTAATTTTAATGAAATATCAGATTGATTTAATTATGGACAACTGTAAAAGATAATATATTTTTCTTGTTTATAACTAAGTATAAATGTTGTATGAGTTGTATTGCTGCTGGAAATGCTTCGGTTGAATTACAGGTAAAAATAGGACGAAAATGGCTTAGTTGAATTATGCAGAACCCAGTGTCAGTGTAATTGCTTTCCTCGGCAGTTAACTGCCGAGGTGACTGCCGAGGTGATACAAAAACCGACGGCAGTTAACTGCTGATGGGTATTTTGGTCTTTTAATGGTGTGTTTCAGCCTTATAACATGTGTGAACAAATTTTTCTTGCTAAAAATGAACATTTGTATAAAAAAATTGAAGATATTTTTTTGGAAATTGGATTCTCTGTTGTTGCTTTTCCCCGCATTCGCTTAGTCAAGATCAGACGGCCCAATTAGAATCATCTGATCTTAATTGAGCGATCATCGAAGTGTGATTCTATGATTTTGACGACTATAGCAAATCATCTTTCATTTTTCTAAGTGAAAAAAAAACATATTTAGATCATATTTTGTCTTAGAAAATATTCGAGTAAGTTTAGTCTTAGACTCATGCGGGGTGACAAAAAAACTCAAGACCAATAAAGCACTAAAATAAATACTTACTTAATAAGTTATTATCTATCGGCAGTAACTAGGATTGACTTACAAATCTAGGTTCTTATGAAATATGAATTGACTCGTTAGTAATTGGATGGGTTTACGGAGGAAGTAACTAGGATTGATACTTAGTGTGTTTTTTATTTTACATTGGCAACATTTTTTTTAGCAACATTAACTTTGGGTAGATTGATTTTGTTTGAAAGTGAGTTAAATACAGATTGAATTATATTTACAATGTAATCATATTAAAGTGAATTGGAAAATAAATTGTAGAGACAAAAGCCAATCCTTAGGCAAAATGTTTTAGGGTTATGTTAACATAGTACACTATGTCTTAAGGGGATCCAAATGTTAAAGAATTTACAAATAATAATTATAATTCGAAAACAACAATTAAGTTTGATGAAAACCCAATTTTCAATACAAAATTTCTACTTTTTATGCAATAACAAATGTCATTAGAGCACATTTTAACATTTCTCAAACTTTAATTCTAATTTTAAGTTGTAATCAAATATGAAGATAAATTTAATTTAAGTCGTGAATATTTAAACATTTCAAACTTAATTTTATATCACTAAAATATATTTTGGCTTTTTCTAAAAGTAAATTCTAACATAATGCTTTGGGAGGGCTTGACATTCAAATCCTTTGTTGTTTTCATTAATTAATAGTGATGTTTTGTGATAAAATTTACTGGACATCCTGTGTAAATGTGTTGTTCTTGCTTAAATACATGCTGCTTTGGGAAATCTATCATTCCAGCCCATTGTCAGCACTGTTATTTTTTCAAGCTAAAAAATATTTTTGTACCCTGCAACATGTTTGCTTATTCCGCAACCAATGAGTTCAGATCAAGTTTTCTTGTGTAAGCTAGACTCTTGTGTAGTACTAATATCTAAAATGAAATAGAATTTAAATATTACAAGTGGTATTTGACCCATCGCTCTAACTTGAATGATAAAACTAAAGGAGTTGTGTCTAATAGTAGAACCTACTTATATTAAATAATAATGTGAATCACAAGTTTAAATCTTAGTTGGAAGAGGTTTTATCCGAGAGTGATTCAAGTAAATCTATCTCTAAAGGAGTAAATTAACCAATAATCTAAGAAAAATCAAATGATACACCATCCTTTCTGAATGTCTCGTCTATAATTTATTATATAAAAATCAAATGGTAAATTAATAACAATATGATAATATATAATAAAAAGTTAAAATGAAATAAAATAAGGTTAAATATATGAGTAATTTCTTCTTCAAAACTTATCTTCGGACTTGAGATAAAAATTTTTTATCATGTAATGTCTTTTATGGCCTATTGAATCTTCATTCATTGTCTTTCCAATACTTCATGAGGTGATTTGCTCAACTGAATAACATGATTTTGCAATGAAATACAACAAAAATACATAAGAACCGCTTAGTTTATAGTAACCTAGAATTACATGATTCAACATAAAAACATTACAAAATGTTCTTTAAACCATAGACAATTGTTCTTAAATTCTTATAATTTAGGTTAAATCGTAACTAAAATGGCTAAAAAAATATGTTGAAAATAATGTAAGATCGATGACATGTCATCACAACGGTAAACTTAAACTGTTATTTGTCTTCAATTAACAACATAAAATAAATCTTAAATTTAGCATATTTTTTCAGAGAACTTACCTTTTCGAAGAGGTTGCTTAGATCATCATCCATTTCATTTTCAGGCTTCATTAACTTACCACTTTCATGCAAGCAGGACAAACTTAGAGAATATAGTTCATGCTTTCATGCACACTCTTTTCCAAGATAGACGTATGTACCTCCTAAAGCCAGTAGGGCTGGGCACAACGTTTGCCCACTCCAGTCGTCATCTGAATGCATTGCTATGAATTTGAAACAATACTAAACAGACATTTAAGATCATACTATTTACAAACATTAGAGGTCTTTCGTGGTTATAACATGACTTAGATTAAGGTGAAATATATTTGAGAAAATTAAGCTAACAAAGCAACTTGGAGTTAGATGTAAACCTACAAATTCCCATTAAACAATGAAGTATTAGCAACCTTTGTTCCTTGTACCAAACCAAGAAGGGTACTAGTAGAACTAAGAAACCAATTTTTGTGGCTCTTGATTTTTTTTTTCTATTTTTTTTTGTGTAGACCAATATATTTTATGGTTTATCTACATTTTTTATTCGGTTTTTAATTTTTTGATAACTAAGTTCCACTACCTCAAACATAGAATGTTGCTAATTTCCAAGAGCAACCCAAACTTACTTTTAAATCATATAAAGTTCTTTAAAAATTTCTATTTAACTCCAAGATAAATCAAATAGATGACATTAAGGTTCAAAACTTGAGACATGACTCGTCATTTAGTAACAACAAAAGAAATATTACATAGAGGCTCAAAGGGGTTTAAATAATAATAATAATAATAAATAAAAATAATAATAAGGGTCGCTTGAAAAGCACAAGGTGCCAAACAAGTGCCTCATGTGTAATATAAAACGATTTATAGTCCAGAAAGAACAACCTCAAATTCGAGCAAATATAACATTCAACATGGAACACATATAGGAGACTGGAATATATTTGTCTCAACGTATCACCGGTTATGCTATACAGAAAAGCAGTGGTGATTATGATGAGTATAGTAAGCCCCAATAGTTATATTGCTCTTAAACTCGAAGGGCAAGATAGCCTTTTGTTGTAAATGGTCTGAAACAACTTTCTAAGAGTAAAACAATTTGAAATTTTTAAAATGGAAAGGTTATCTAAAATTTAAAATTAATAATAATAACGAGGAGTAGCAGAAATTAAAACAAGTCATTATTTTTGACAAAAAATATTAAACTTATTGGAAAGGAAAATTGCAGACTTACTTGAAAATTTAAATCCCATAAGATGCCTCTCATACAAGTCTGTTTAACGTCATTAGTTCGACGCCTCAACCACTGTTAGGGTGGTTTATGTGAAAGGAAAAAATACACCATCCTTCCTCTTCCTCTGGTTCGGTAGGAATGTCATGAATTTAACATAGAGAAGTAAGTGTTATCGTGCTCCAATTGTTATGCTTTTGGAATTTGTGTCCTTCCTTATTATAGATCAATGAGACTTTTGTTGCCAATGAATCTTCTTATTAGTCTATGATGTCACCCAATTTGACAGGGAGTGTAACATCCTAAACCCTTAAAGCAATAAATCATGCAAATGATACAATCATACAAAGAATTTATATGTTACATCTTCAATAAGTCCAAACATGCATAATTAATTTTTCCAAACTTGCAGCGGAATAATATCATAACATCTCATCAACAGATAATAAAATCTTCAAAATAGTCATGTCATATGTATCATAACACATCATCAAATATAAATCTCAATATCAACATACAGAGTGACAAATCTCATAAGACATGATAAATAAACGATATAAGACTAACACCCTAATCAGAGCCCTAAACTAAGACTCCAAAGACAAAGAGACGAGGTAGCTCGAAAGCTAGTCCTCAAGCATACTCACAAGCAAAGGCAAAGCAACTAATCCTGAAAGTCGTCTACCTATTCATACAAATAGGCAGGCGGTCAACCAAACGACCACTCGGGTTAGATAACATTCCACAAATAAAGTATAATCAAATGAAAATAAAACAACATAATTAATTTCAAATGATTAATAACACTTAATTAAATCATTTACAACAACCCTGCATCCCTATTAATCATCAAGCATACAAGCATAATACAAACCAATTACAAGTTACCAAAATATAAAACTTCATTTTGACAAACTTCGTCTATTTTTACAAAATTCATCTTTTACTAAGTAATTCACCAAAGACAAGGCATTCATGTTCAACCACATCAACAAAGTATATCCGCATATCACATATGGTCATAGTACCTTATACATATCCACATCATAGTTTGATTCCGTTTAATTCCAAAAATTCACTAAGTTCGTCTCATTTTTCCTTTTTTCAAAAGAAAGTCATTTTTCAAAGTAAGATCAAGTTTAAACTCATATACACCATGTCTAATCATTTTAAAATCATTATTACAAAAAACAAACCATAACCCTAACATTTTCCTTGAGAAAAATGAGTTTTGGAAAATTTCACATTCTTGAACAATTTTTAACTAAGTTTCAATTCGATTCACAAAATCAATCTTAATCCAATCCATTTGTTGTTCCAGTACATCTAGAAGTGAAAACAACAATCAAACACATCAAAAGAATAATTTAGGAAAGTCCAGATTGAATAATTAACGTCTCTAAATAATTACCCCAACTCACTAGTAACTTAGTAAAAATAACTATTCTTACTAAAACACCAAAAATAACCTTCTTAACAAAATGACTAATTTACCCTTACTTTCCAAATGACCAAAATACCACTTAGTCTAAAAATGACTAAAATACCCTTCTAGATCAAAAATCCACTAATCCCAAATTAAATACACACAAAGACAAATAAGCACATATAAACGCATATAATAAATAATTAAAATAATTATAGCTAAAAACAGGTTGTTACAAGGAGAAAGTCTTGTCTTCTTGCACCACCACATCATTCTCCACTCCATGTGAATTTCTAATTGATCTACATGCAAGTGTTAAAGTGACATTTGATTGCTTCTCATGAACTCCTTTGTTGTTTCTTAGCATCGATAACGAAATTAAGATAATGTCTGGGCCTTCACACACAACCTTTCCCATGGACAACTTTCTAAAAGAGTCAAAACTTCCTCAATTTTTTTTTGTTGAAGGTAACGGTCTTTAAAATAACGGTCTTTAAAATATTTCATTACACATTTCAATTAGAGCAATTGATTCTTTATCAATGAGTGTTTCAAATACAGTGGCATTCTCCTTATCTTTCCCTCTCGAGCTTGCGTGTTTAGGATCTTTCCTCTTTTATTTTTCCCTCGAGCTTTTGTTTCATTGCAAGAAATGCTTTCTTACTTGTATATTAAACCCTGATGCAGTTTTTCCCCCTTGTGTTTCAAAACGCTGCGATTTTAGTCCCTTATGAAACAAATAGATAATTTAATCCTAACTATATCTCTTTTGCAAAACCTCAATTTTGACTCGATCAACGTATACGTGACAACTCATATAATTGAGTCAGGCGCTACGTGTGTATTTTTCGATTAAAAAATAAACAAAAAAAAGCCACATATGCATCAAAGTAATTAAATAATTAAGAAAATAGAAAAAAAATAATTTAAAATTTAGGAAAATCTTCTTCAAGAGCTGCCCATCCAACAAATCATCTTAAAAACCAAAAAAATCATCCATCTTTAACACACAAATCATCAACACCCTAAAACATCATCCAAACCCAGCAAAACTTCAACATCCAAAATAACACCACAAAAACCTCTCTATACACAATAATACAAAATCTTATTCTCCATTGACTCACAACCTTCAGTTACAGAAAAAAAGAGTCTTGAGATCAACCTTGTATGACTGAATCAACTATAATCTAAGGATAAATTTATAGATCTGCATAAAATCATTATTCATATACTTCCAATACCTGAATCCAACAATTTTCGTCGGAAATGGATGTTTTCAGCAACAACTGATAGGAGAAATGGGTGATGAAGAGTTTGATCGCCGTCGAAAATAATGATTTCGGCGAGGACCGGTCCCTTTTGAGATTAGTATCTTCAACTATAGAGACGGTGAAGGAGTGTCACGTTCTGGGTTAGCGTTAAAAAGGGGAGTTTTGGTTTTTTAAGTCACATTCTGGTGAGATTCCGACGTTGGATCTGTCTCTTTCTCTATTCCCTGATGGTGATTGACGATGATTCATATCTAGGAAGAGGAGTAAGGGCAGAAGAAGAAGTGAATCTAAAGATGATGAAGCGATTGTGATTGTTGTTGAGGAGATAAATGAAGCTTTTATGAATGTTGTGGTTAAGAGAAAAAGTGCCTAAGAAATATACAGCTAGTGAAATGATTCTGGAAAATAAGATGACGGTTGAAGAAATTTTCCAAAAAAAAGTGATGCATCGTTGTTTTTAATTTGTTTTTATGTTTTCTATTTTATTCTTCAATTTATTGATGAGGTGGTTTTTTATTTATTTTTTAATCGAAAAATACACATGTGGCACCAGACTCAGCTAAATGAGTTGTGATAAGTCAATAATGAGTCGATAATTAGTTATTTTAATATAATATTTGAGTTTAATTTATTTAGATTTAATATGTTTTTATTTCCTTTTAGAGCTATTTTACTTCAATTGCAAGTTATTTTATTTCAGGAACAAATATTTCAAAGATTGCGTCTTGGAGCAAAAGAAAGGTGATTTCGAGTTCGTGCAAAAAATACGAAGATTCTGGACAATTTTATCTGGCATGGCCGTGCCCAGCAATGGTATGCCCGTGCCTGCAAGCTTCCAAGGGCCAACACAAGTCCGAGGCACAGGCACGACCCGTGCCTCCAGTGGCACGGCCGTGCCACCCCTCCAGACAGCTTTTTGTACTTAGTGGGAGAGAACTGATTTAAGCCTTTTAATTTAATTCATGGTAGTTTGTTGAAGATGTGGAAATTGAAGTATCTTATACTTAGTGTAAAAGTTTGTAAGTCTATTTGAAAACTCAAAATAATGAAGAGAACGCATTTTGTATTCTACCAAATCAACTATATATGTTTTCACATCGAATTCCTTCCTATAAGATGAGTGTGGCAACGAGAATGCATTTTTAAGATGTTGTTTTGAGCTTGATCATGCTCCTCTATCAATTGAAATTTTTCGGTTGGCAGAGTAGTAGGATTAAGTTCAAAAGAATATATTAGAATGCATTTGTGTTTGTCATAATTCATCTTATAGGAAGTAATTTGATGTAAGAACCTATATAGTTGATTCGGTAGAATACATGTGATGTGTTCTCTTCATTCTTTTGAGTTTCCAAAGAGACTTGCAAACATTTACACTAAGTATAAGACACTTCAATGTCAACATCTTCAACAAACTACTATGAATTTAAATCATACCCAACATGATGATGATACGACATCTTTCACAACACTTTGTTTATTGTTCGACTTGAACGAAGATGAAATTAAAACTGAATAAATTTTTCCTAATTGTGTATTTTTAAGTTATGATTTATTTTGAATCATGCTTTTTAAAAATTCAGCGAATATGTTTTAAAAAATTAACATAAGGTATTGTGAATTAATAAATGAACATAATATATTCTACAAAATGCACGTTTAGGGACTTATAAAAACATCTCTGTCAATAATTGATGGTTTGTTAACTTACATAAAACCAACTCACATTTACTCACATTGGATAACAACGTGAGTTAAATCACGCTGTACAGAACTTGAGTTAACTCACGTTGGGGTTATTTTAAGAAGGTTGAGTTGGGAATGAGCAAAACTAAATGGGGAAAAAAGCAATTTTCAATAAACCTGTTAGCAAGCCCAACGTAAAATAAGGCTTACTTTCATGCATACGGGCCTTACTTTACTTGTGATCCAAGACAACAACCGTAACAAAATGTAAATTTCTGCTAATATATTCCGTCATCTGAATAAAAAAGGGAAAAAGAAAAGCTTAATATATACAATAATTTTAAGTGAATTACCAATTTAATATGTAAATAAGGTTAGACAATTTGGTATTTTAAATTAGCGCAATTTTAAAATGTTGGGTAATTGATAATTTTTGGTCAGATTATTAATCTACCAAGGACAATTTTCATATTATAGGTTTTTCTATATAAGCTTTCTATGTAAGAGATAATCATTCCTTCAAAAAAAAATGTAAGTGATAATCATATTCAAGACATGTTTTTTCAGAGATAATCATATTCAAGAATGTCGAATGTCGATTATTAAATATGAGTAATTCTCAGAAAATTCGGGCATTGATTCTTTAAACTATAGTAGTATACTATAATTCTTTTTGCTAGACTCAACTTTCATTGATTATATAACATTTTTTATTTTTTTTATAAAAAAAAGCAATTGTAGATTAGAAAAAACATAAAGATTCCCGTCACTATATCATATGTTATGATCCTTTTATTATATTAAATAAATACTATGTTCCCAAGCATCACAATGACTGCATGAAAATGATACGCTTTGGATGAAATTTAGCAAATTTTCCCCATCACATGCAAGTATATCCAAAGCTTTGGACCATTTTGAATATTTTTGGGTTATCTACTCATGGAATATTGTGATTAAATGCAGGCCTTATTCAAATTTAAAACTGTACGAAACCACTTGATGAAGTAGGTCCAATTACAATGATGGCTTCGAGCAAGGAATCGTTTGATCTTTCGATCAAAACTATGGGTCCATAAACAATGGTGTTAGATGTTTGTTTGTGACCAGGACACCACTTTCTTCCCGCTTTCGTTGCTAAAAATTCATCATATTGTTTGAAGTGTTCTCATTTGGATCGCATGAATTATATTTTTTTTTGACAAAAATAAACGATGTTCATTCATTTAAATTGATAGAGTACATTGATACAATACAAATCTAAATTCGATAAAAACAAAAAGGATGAATTTGTGAACAAACTCACAACATTCAGCTTAATAGTATAAAACGACAAAGTACCTATGCCTACAAATATGACTAATATGACTATATTCATGTCTCCGAAATACTCATGTCTTCGGATCTGGAACGTTGACGACGCTAAATTCATTGTCATTGATCGGATCTGCACTTGCTCAAAGCTAATCTTTCAATCTGAATCAAATAAAGACCACACTAAAACGAGAAATAAAAAACACACCGCACAAAGACGAGAAATCAAAACAAACAAAAGAAAACAGAAATTATGTGAAATCACTTATTCAATTATGATAGAAGGAAAAACAATTCGGGTGGGTGATTTTTGGGTCAAAAATGACGCTAAATCACCCCTCTGAAAAGAGAAGAAGAAAGAAGTGACAGCTAGGGTTTGAGAAGGAGAGAAGGAGAGAAGAGAGAGGAAGAAAATGTGTGGAGTATATTTGAGAGAATTCATGTTTAATTTTTGTATCGCATGAATTATATATAAGCATACATTTAAATGCGTAATATTTAATGAATTTTTTAAGAAAAATGTTTAGATGAGTTGCGTTTAGGGGTTCACGATACACGTCAAGGTTCAGAGATGGCCGACATAGGTACTTAACAATTATCAACCAAATCTATGCATTGACAACGAGGAATTGTTCTCATGTCCTTACGAATATGAACATCTGGACCAACCTCCGTTGACAATTTAATGATCTTTTTGGAGGTGAACACTTCTATGTCATAGAGTTTGTTGAATATATACCAAATGTTTATGGAAAATGCTAACATGCATCTTTACAACACTAGTTAAAGAAACAAATATATTAAAGATATCTTAAAATTTGCATAATCAGACTCTTAAAAGTGTAAAAAGTGTTCTTTTCAATACCTCATCCGTTTATAAATACATGTCGTATTTTGACAATGTGTACTATTCACATAACTTACGTTTATCATATTATTTTACTTATATCTAAATATTATTTTTTTTTAATAATTTTTTATTATAGACAGCAATAATCAAAGTTGTGTCTTGACTTGTGCGAAATGGTTGATTCGACATGTATTGTGAAACGAATGAAGTATAAATTATTATTATTTTTTGTTTCCTAGTGCCCCAAGAATACTAATTAACATGACCCAATCTAAAAAGTATCGATATGTAACAAAACTCTAGATGCCAAAAACATCCTTTTCTAAAAGCATACTTTCCAATTTGAACTGATGGTAGGGTGTGGAAAGTAGTCTCTTTGTTCACTTAATATTAACGTGTATGATTACTCAATTTAGGCCTCACTTGTCTTGCGTATAAAATACAATGAAAATAGACTATTACTTTTACTGTCCTATACGTTTCTCACACGCCCTATTATTTTCTAAAAATACCTTTTGGATTTTATAATCTGAAACCTATTTTGCATTATACAGTATGAAATCATTCGATTTAAGCAGAACTGCATGTCTTTCCGGATTAACCAATTTTTTCAATATATAAAATAATATAAAGGACAATGAAGTTATAATTATATATATATATATATATATATATATAATTATAATTATACCCAAAAAGTTGAATTTATATGATTCCACATTTCAACTAATGAAATACATTTTAACTAATTGTCCCTAAGATCTATGCTACAACCATAAAGATTAAAAATTTCATCCTTTTCGATCTTCACGCCATCTTCAACATTCTCTTCAAGACTAAGATTTTCAACAATGTACAAAATATTCGTCATCTCTTACTATCTCATAACCCGACACCTGACATAGTTCATTATAGTCAACCATCCGACTGATATATATATATATATATATATATATATATATATATATATATATATATATATATATATAGACAG
>Ga0315914_1002579_pt1 | contig 27737 bp, 20 predicted proteins | sample MpolenodulesMG_FD_203920 | JGI IMG/M metagenome (GOLD analysis project Ga0315914, IMG submission 203920) | Medicago polymorpha root nodule microbial communities from Los Angeles, California, United States - elongated nodules | ecosystem: Host-associated > Plants > Roots > Nodule | place: USA...
GGTTAGATTTTAACATAGAAGGTAGAACTGTCTAAGACAATTTGGTTTTGGAAGGATTAATAAGTATAAGATCAATATAAATGGGGGAGGATATGGTATTGTTGAAACCCTTGGTACCAGGAGATATCGAGATAGCATAATTGGCACACAAGCAATGGTGGGATACTACTTTCTCTGAAGTTTGATGATGGTCTCCTCAAATGGTGTCAACGTGAAGAAGGGTTTGGCTAAATGTGTATGCAATCCCACTTCATTTGTGGGATGAAGGTTTTTTTTTATTTCCAGGGTCTAAGTTTGGTAATTTCCTTGAGATGAAGCTATGATAGAACTGAGAAGATTGGATATGGCACAGATACATGTTAGTATAGGAAGAATGGATCCGATTGATGGATTTCTAAGGATAAAAATGGTGGGTGAAGTGTTTAATCTGTGGGTGGTGGAGGAAGGGAGAACTTTGGAGGTTAATAGGGGTGGAGGTTCATAATGGAGGTAAGTTTGATGGTGGTGGCACCGCCTATGTTGATGGTGGTGTGGAGGGGGATGAGGAAATAGAGGTTTCAGGTGAGAGTGATGGAACCCTAGGCTCTTATGATTCCATACAACTAGGGAAACAATCCTAGGTTTAGGATAACCAATGTTGTCATGGGGCAAAAGGTAGGGATGGATGTGACCTTGTATGCCGATGTGATGAGAACAACGATAAGCTCGGGGTGAATAACTTTTTCCTTTTTTCTAAAACTTTTTCGAAAGCATAGTTTTATAAAACTTCTTTTGAAATCAAATGACTATATAGAATTATGAAATATCTTCAATGATAATAGAATAAGAAATGACACAATAATTCAAATTAGAATGAGGTATCCACTCTTGAATTGTAATTTATCAATAAATTATTAATACACACTATAATCCATAAAACCAATAACTATTTCAAAGCAAACCTAATCTTAAACAAGAAATAAATATCACAAGAAACTAACAACTTTGATATATATGATGAGATAATCAACTAGTTAATCTTTAATATGAAAGGTGATTGAATTAATAGTTCAATAATGTTCTTGACAATTAGGGTTTAGAAATTATTCAATCATAAACCATATGGCATCTAACCAAATTAATCAACATCATATATCAAAGTAAATTTGGAGAAATTAAAGAGTAAAGGAAAATAGAACACCGAATTTATAAAGGTTCCAATATCGTCCTTGCTAAGGGTTCATCCTCTCTTCGTAGAAGAAAACGTCTCTTCTACGAACTTCAACTAAAATGTTGAAAATGTTTACTAGAATTAATTACAAGGTTCCTTTAATTTACGAGTCACCCACAACCCTAAATCTTCTACACTATAAAATCACTTAAATGCCTCCAATCTTTAAGCTAATTGAAATTGGATGAATCTCAAAGTCTTCGGATCGAGATAAAATGCAATCCTTCAATCTTCTTGCCCAAGGAATCTTCTATGTTATGACAATTTAAGATCATAAAAGATATCCATATGTGCTTATTTTTGCATAAAGCTCTTCAATAGATACAATTAGAGCTTATTTGTGCTTAAAGGTCCAAAAGCATTACTACGACAAAAAAATTGAAAATAAATAAGAAATTTAAATCATAATTGAATAAAGAACTTGCATTAATGAATTCGAAAAAATAAACAAAGTTTCATCTTAGAACCCTGATCAGAGGAATTTTAGTTGCTCATGGCAATAGAAAACATAAACAAGAAAGAATTACAAAACATACTCTAAAGGGAGAAAATTGGAAGAAACCATATCTTCCTCCTCCTTGATGATAGACTTGCTCCTTGCCTTCACACCTTGCACCGTCTGGTTTATGAATGAATAAAGTGTTTGTAAGGGGTCTCTATACACAGTCAAGTTTTGAACTAAGTTGTTGGGCTTTCTCCATTGTTTTTGGATTGAAAAATAAGTTAGAAGGCGTTGGGCGTATGCTGAGGCGCATGAGATAGAAACAAAACTGCATCCAGAAAGTGTCATGCGCCTGGGGCGCATGAGTTACATCATGGGGCACATGGGGCCGAATCTTTTCCAAAAAATGTTGTTTTTCTTTGTACTTTGAGTGATCTTGTTCCATTCTTTCATCTTGGGACCTCAAACATTATTTTCCCACACTATATTGTCTTCAAAACCCTTCTTGAACTCCTTTGTTCTTCATTCTTTTCCCTTCATAACTCCATGCAATGTCTTGATATGCCGATTTACTTGATTTCTCACTAAAATGACTGAAAATGAAAACAATGCAAAATGTTCCATAAACCATAATCAATTCCTCTAAAATATCTCTAAAATGACCTCAAACTCTACTAAAACGACTCAAAAACACAACTAAAATGTCATAAAGTATCTTGTCATTAGTGTTCCTAAGTCTTCATTGGTTTGGGCTCATCTAATACAATAGGGAGCAATATTCATTGAAGAGATTTAGTGACAAATTATACTAACTATTTTGTACAAAGGTATTGTAATCAAGTAATCAATAGCACTGTATTCATAGTTTGTAGTTACTCAAATATTTCAGGGAAGGAAATCTATATGACCTAGTCACTTTCTCACTCTTTGAAGGAATCAAAACTAATCATATTGTCAAGTGCAAACCCCTTATTTTACTTTAAATACCCTAATCATAATCGTAGTGATCAAGTTGAAACTACATAATTGTTGTATATTGGCTTCAAATTGTGATTGCAGGAAAACCTGAAATCGTGTCACGATTTTGGGTATCGTGACACGATTGGATTGGCAGAGAGGTTGGTTCTTTGAGATGGAAAATCGTGACACGATTTGGGAAATCGTGACGCGATTCAACAACTTCCTCACCAAGTTTACCTGAAAGGGACTGGTCACAACGGTTGGGTTAGAACAATCGTGGTGCGATTGGTCAAAATCGTGACGCGATTGTGGACCTTTGTGACTAGTATTTAAGTGATTTCTGCAGATTTTGAAGGAGAGCTGAAGCTATAGGCCTAGGATTTTCAAAGGGGGGAACTTGAGGGTTGAGTATCTTTGTAAGGAGGGTCTCTAGAGTTGGGATAAACATTGTAATCACCTTGGGTAGTGAGATTACATCATTGGAAGGATCTAAAGCTTCCTTTGTGTATTCTCTAGTAAGATTCATACGATTGTGGTGAGGAAAACAAATGGTAGAAATTAGGTATAAGGCTGATTTCTTGTAACCCCTTGTAACATCTTCTCATAGTGGATTGGAGAGCTGCTCTCTCCCCTAGAGTAGGTCATATTGGACCGAACTGGGTTACCATCTTGTGTGTGTTTGTTTATTTCCTTTTAAGCTTGCTTATCTCTATGCTTGGTTAGTGTTTGTGTCATTGTTTTAGCTCTTGTGTGTGTTGTTGCTTGAAGACACTTAGACCTAGGATTACCACTACCTTTTGTTCCACACATCTTTGTTTTCATTGGTGTGATTCCAAACATCGGTATACATTTCACAACAGACACATCTCTCTAAGATCATTGTATTTATTAGGTAAGTGTGATTCAATGAACTTGAGCGCGTTTGAAATCCTACTTGATTGGTTTTCCAACATTTATTTTAAGAAATTCCTAAGTTGCAAGCCCATTAGAGGGGAAAAATTATTACACAATTTTGTTGTATGATGTATTTGACCATTGAGATAAACTTGTTGTTATTATAGATTACAAAATAAAGGATTTTCTAGATGAAGAGGAGGATCAAGATATACAATCTAGCATCCCTACATGTGTTGAAAATAAGAGAACCCTTTACACACAATAATGATTCCAAACACAGAGAGAAGATATTAGGGGTTGTTTTATAACACATGGAGAAGACAATAGAGTTGTAATGGAGAAACAAGATATGCAAGTAACAAGTATCAATAACAAACTATTGGTAGTTAAAATTGAAAAGATAATGTGAGTATTTGTATATGAATATTATAGATATTCTAGTTCTCATACATGTAAAAAGCATTCTCCATGAAATGGATAATTTAAACTTGATATGCATTGCGAGAATAGCAACTTGATGGATGTTGAAATATCTAGAAACGTAATTATATAATTGTGCAGAATGGAGAAAAAATAATCTAGAGTGCTTCTTTGGCCTGCGCCTGGCGCAGATGAAGCTGTGCCACCTGCATGTGCAGTAAATGCACCCAATGACATGCACAGAACACGGAGGGGCATGACAATTCTAAAATTTAGGATTTTGAGATTTCTACACAGAGGGACGCTTAATTCCAACCTAGGAGTCGAAATTCGGCATAGAGAGCTAAGGAACACGTTTTTGAAAAGTTCAGCGTTGTAGATTCTTGTTGAAAACAAGATTGAAGACTTTTGTTCATCATCAATTTATGTATAATTTCTCAAACATTATTGCTATTTATATTTCAATTACGAGTAGCTAGGTTTCTTAAACAAGGTCAGTATATGAGCTTTTTAGATCTATCTGAACCTTGTAATTTTTTAGATCTTCCTAGACCCTTGTAATTTTTTATGGGAAATGCTAACCGGTACCCCTGATTAATGATGCTAAAAAAAGAAAATTATATAGTGGTTATTGCATTAAAAACTATGTAATTACTACTAAAAAAGTAAAAAATGTTTCCTTTTATGATAATAATTGTCTTTTTTGGCATGCTTAACCAGTACCCTCGAAGGCACCGGTTGACATGACCCACTTTATTATCATTCGTGCAATTGTAAACCTAATATTATTAAGTTATCTATATGTCTAACACTTTTAATAAATCGACGAATTTGTGAATTGATTCCAAAGAAGGAATAATTTACTAACCCTAACTTTTTGAACTCAAACCGAGATAACCGTTCAGTTGATAATGGATTTAGTAACATTGAATTTTCTTATTGTGATTTCAAGAATTAACATTCAATATAAAAGTTTCATTGATCACAAACTCGGCTAAAACATTTGGGTGTTCATCGTAGTACTAAGCAAGCAATTGTAGTATTTCAATGCAATTACCAAGTAGTGAAAAAAAAAAGCGATTTGAAAGGCCTAATCACCTTTAATTCCTTATTTTAATTAAAGTCTTTTATTTTATGTTATTGATGAGTCGCTTTTAGTAGTATCGAAGTATTTATAATTTATAATTAATAATTATCGATCTACGGGGACTTTGTTAACGAAGTTCAGTTACTGTGCTTGTTATTGGTGATTAATGTTGAAATGAATTAACAAATTGTGTTGGGATTTAAGTTTCATTGGCTAGTCCTCTAATGTTTTTCCTTCATCAATTATCAACACCAGACCAGCAACCAGATTCAAAGCAATGACAATAAAAGGTGGAGGAAACCTAATCAAGGGTTTTATAAGGTTAATTGTGACGCTAACTTGTCGATTGAGGGAAGCTAGAGTATTAGAGCATCTATTCGCGACGAGCAAGATTCTCCAAGTGCTGCTGCTACTTGGAGCCTGGATGGTTCGAAGCTGGCCAACGGAATTGCAAAGGGTCATGTATTCAAGAACAGTTTTGGTGGCATGATAAAGGAAACAAAACATTTAGCTGGTTATTTCAATAGCATTAGTTTTAGATATTCTAATAGAGAAAGTGATATAGCAGCTCATATATTAGCAGGCCTAACCCATAGCACAGATTATCAATGTTGGATGAAGATTGCACTTTAGGAACCTAGAAATTGCTCACAAGCCCATAAAGCACTTTATTGACGTCCAAACCAATTTAAAAAAGTGATTTAACCGATTTAAGAAGTGTCATATCTTAATTAACTATCGTTTTGGAGCGAATAATAGTTAACTGTTGTTCAGAGATGTTTCTTAGATGTATGTAGGCAATTGATAGGTGTTTAAAGAGCAATCCCCATCATGGATTGAGGAGGCTCCTTCATTAGTCCAAGCCAAATTGTATTCTAACCTGAATCATAATTAATACATTCTTCATTCACTCAGTACGACAAATCATAGGCTAATGCACAGTTAGTGTGACTTGTGAGTAGGTTCCATCGTTATGGTTCTGTTTCAAGTGAGTTTAAATGTATTATTGTGTTGCTGATGTTCTAGAGCATTTAGGTTTTCTTTTCAAATTTACAAAGATAATGTCCACTTATTTTATTTATTTTTATAAGGTTATTAATTATTATGATGTCGGGGATATACCCAAATAAACTCATTTTTTATAAAATATTTTTATTGAATATATATACTGAATTAAGGATTTAATTTTGAATAAAGATTTTTGTGCTGTTATTAGGATTCTGTTAAGACTTTGTTTAAAAGATATTTATAAACACTATTACTATTTTGATCACAGCAATAGAGGCTAATGCACTAAGGTTATCTGAAATTTTATTTGATTATTAATTTTTTTTAAAGATAAAATGGAATTTATTAAAATTGCAATGAATCTTAACCAGAATAAGGAGTGTTAAACTAAGAGTCTTAAAGTAGCAACATGCAAATGATAGACGAGGAGCTCTCAGTGGAAAACCCATACATCCGTGCATCAAAGAATAAATTCAAAAATCTATAGGAAACGCCTCCTGACAAAGAGCTATCTACGAAATCAATAAATAGAAACACAAAAAACAAAGCTATCACCACGATCAACGTAACAACATAAACAAAAGTTGTACCATAATCCTCAAACATCGTCACAACTGCCACAAAAACCACTTCCACCACCTACATTCCGCTGCTCGCACATAACCCCCGAACAACGACTTATTAAAAACCTACACAACAACAAACAACCTTTGAAAAATAGTCGGGAGTAAAACCCCAAACACCACCATTAGCTATCCCAAGCACATTCACCCAAAACACACCTCCCAAAGAACCACAAAAGTCAATCAAAAACCCTTGTACCATCATACAACAAGGAAAAAACATAACCATCACTAAGCACCACCAAAAACCACCACTAGACACCACAAGCACCACCACAAAAACCAACACCACTGTCACCACAACCATCAAAACTACCATTAACCACCACAAAAACCACCACTAACCCTCACCAAAAAACAACACCAGCCACCACGCGCAGTACCACCAAAAACCACCACGAGCCCCGACACGAAAGACTCAAAATCAGCACCACCATGAAAACCGCCAAGAAGCACCACAAACCAACACAACCAAAGATCCATCGAAACCATAACATTTCATAAGTGAACCCAGATATGATCAATCACCACCATCGTGACCGTTCCATCACCACCTATGTTTCGAGTAAACAAAACCTCCATCCACAACCAAGAGAGAAAACAAATCAAATAGTCTGAGACCCACGAAAACCAAACAACCACCGGCAAGCATCCTGCGACACACCACCAACGTCCCAACCAAAAAAAAAAAAACCCAAAACACAAGCCAACCTTTCATTTGATTATATATTCGAAACTCTAGAAAATTATTAGTAAATACGGTGTAAGTAGGATATTATTGTCGGAGGTTCCGTTGGAGGCTTTAACTAAGGACTTTTATCCACAACAAAAAATGGAGCAAGATTTGTTACTAGTTGAGATGGTTAGCGTAAAAAAGTTTAACATACATCTATGTGTATCACCCAAGCCTAAAGGAGATAAGTAAAGTAAGGAGAGCTAATTCTTTATTATTATTTTTTTGACAGAGCTAATTCTTTATTATATATTCTCTATTAGTGATTCTCCCGACTAGGAACATTTTATTAATTACTGTACTACAAGAAAAAAATCATTTTTAAAAAAAAATACATTTAATGTTAAATGACTGTACCTTAATATACACTGTTTGTTTTTCTTGTAAGCACAACCACGAAACAGACATTAAATCATTCATAATTAAAAATCATAAATAGAAAAAAAGGAAAGAAATAAAAAAAGAGAACATACGATAACCGTTTTATTTTAAACTATTTTTTGACATAAGTCAAATTTACTTTTGACTAACTTTTTATATTTGTAATATTAGGCCACATGCTTGTACCATTTAATTTCCCATTTTCTTGCAACCGCACAACGGATTCAAGGTTGAAGTAGGAAGAGAATTGGCTATAAAAAAGGGAGATATTTTCTAAGAAGAATAGAGGTTATAAGTTCTAACAAAGTTCTAACAAAGTATAGTAGATTTTGGAAGGAAAGTTGAATATATATAGAGCATAGTGAACCAAACAAGCAATAATTTTCTATCCATTGTAAGTCTGTAAGAAAACTACATATCCACCATCTTTAACATTTTTCCTTCACCAACACCTTCAAGCAAAAATATAAAACAAAATAAACTAGAAACTCATTTGTTAGATTACCCTAGAGAAACCCTAGATCAAACATACTACATACCTTCACGTTCACATGATAATGCTTTTGTTGAAACAGAAGCTTCTTGTCCCTCTTCCTCTTATTTCTTTCTTTCGTATTTACCTCTATTTATTTATTTTTATTTTGTTTGTAAAGTTATTGTGCGGTTGTGTTCAGATTTGAGCTTTCAGCTCTTAGGTTTATTTATTTGGGCTATGTAGTGTTGTCTTTTCAACACCACTTTATGTAAAATATACAAAATCATGCATTCTCTTTTCAAATAATTTATTTAACCAAATAATCCCCCTACTTACATTTTGTTTTTGATCAATGTTGAAGTCCTTGTATAATAACTGAAGGAGTTGTTACTTGTTAGTATAGTTTGGACCCATTGAAAAATTTGTCCAATTTAAACCGATTTTTTCTAGCATTATATTAAACTTTCCCACAAAATCTTACTACATCTACACCAAATTTAACCCAACAACTTATCTCTCTCTCCATCTTTATTTTACCAATTTATATTGCCACATAATTCACATTAAACTCAATTGTTGAACAAGAATAGTGATTAATGGTATCAGAGAGTAAAATTGTACGGTAATTAGGATTACCTTTTAGAATCTATTTTATCTTGTTGCCTAGTCTTCAATTTTGAAAACTTATCCCTCTCGTTTCAGATTTAGTGAACTGTAATACACAATGTAATAGAAGTATAAGTTATAAGCATTATTTTCAAATAGAAGTGGTGATGGCTAACCTTTTTTAAATGAAAATGATAAAGCTTTTAAAATATGGATAAGATTGATATGAAATTAGTCTTATGACAAGTTAAACCCATTTTTAACGTGTATCAATTTATATAACCCATTTGGGTTGATCTAGTGGCATAGGCTTGGTATCCATTTATAAAAATTTCTTTTAAAAAAATAAAGTATAAAATTTTATTTTAAAACAAAAATTGTTACAAGAAAAAAAATGGTAACAAAGCATCGAAAACATACATCTCAACGTAATACATGATAAGTTATGCTTAAAAGTAAGCTCGAGTAGATACATATATGAAAAATATGCTCAAAAAATATGCTCTAGTTTTTTTTATTTGAAGAGTGCTCGCTCAAGTAGTTGAATTGTACTAAATTGGAAGTATGTAGGAATCGGAAACGTAGGAACAAAAAAAATAATAGAGGCAAAACATTGAAAACGTAATAAATGTGTTTTAATATATAAAGGGTAAAAGTGGGTTTTAATTAAAATGATAAGGTTAAAAATGGAATAAAAGGGGATAAGCTATAAGCTCAAACGCTACTTGGAATAACGTCTGAAAAATAACTTATAAGCTCGTGAAATAAGCTATAAGCTGGTGGTGAAAAGACATTACAAAACATAGCTTTTTTGGTCAACCGAGCTTATAAGCTATCCGCTATAAGCTATAAGCTCGTTTGATGGTCTTGCCAAACAGACCCTATATTTCTCTACACTTTATTCTCTCTTCTTTTCTTGTTTATTTTAACAAGATCAACCCTGCCCACATTTTTCCTTCTTCAAAGAAAATAAAATTTAACTTTATGAGCTTGGTCCGGTGGTAAAAAGAAAGGTGAAGGAGATAAATATAAATACATTTGTAAGTGTTCTTTGAGCATGAAGGTCTTTCCTATCTTGGACTGGAGCATCATCCCCTCACTCTCAATTTTTGCAATAAAAAAATTAAAGCTTTGTTTTCGTCAAACTCATCATGCCTGGATTAGTCCGAAAGGGGAACGTGCAAATCATAACAAATTTGTTGACGCTAACAATACCTATAACATTCTAAATTAGGAAATTGTAGTTTAGAGTGTCATAGATAATGTGGGAAGATTGAATTTGCTATTATTTGTAATTTGTTGTTTAAACTAATTTAATTGTAACCTATTTTATTCTCACAATAAAAAGTTAAAGGATGGTAGAAGAATGAAGGAACTCTGAGTTGGGTAAAAGTTCTGATGACAAGAAAATGAACGGTAACAACATGAAATGGAACAACAAAAAGAGGGTTGGCCATCAGTTGAAATTGATTGACGTCTCTCTTCTACTAATTTATGTACTGGATTATAGACAGTCGATATCATTCCATTTGATGGTATTTGATGATTGTATTAAATATATTTTTAGTCTTTATAAGCATTTAAAAGTTTTTCTCCATAAGAGTTAATATCATTCCATTAGATGGTATTTTTTTGAGTTTTAGTTCCCCAAATGTTTTGCGTCTAAAATTTTAATCCTTTATTTTAATCAGATCATCTATAACATTATTATTTTTTAACAAATTTTTGCAGGAAGGTTTAGAATATTATAAAAATTTCTCCAAAAAATATAATTAGAATTTTAAAAGAAAACTTGAATTAAATATAATTTTGTAAGCATAAAAAACATAAAAATTTAAGGAAACTAAAAGTCAAAGAAAAAATTTAAAAAGACTAAAATGAAAATTTTAAATATTTATAAGAATAAAAAATATATTTAACATTTTAATGAAATTTTGAAACCAAGAGAAAAACAAAATAGTCAATGATGTGATCACCATTCCAAGCATTGATGGCCAAAATGAAACTTGTTTCTTAAACAATTTTATATATATTGAATGTGATCACCATTCACATGAAGCAGGTTAGATTGGGATTTTATATATATTGTTAAGAGTCTCACATCGGAAAAGAGATGATCTGACAATGTGTTTATAAGTGGAGGCAATCCTCATCTCATAAGCCGGTTTTGTGGAGTTGTGTAAGTATCAACCACCATTTCCAAGATGGTATCAGAGCCTCTCCAAGATTCATTGGGACACCTGCTATAAGGTTTCCGCTATCGGGTCAACCACCATTTATGTCAACGAACCAAGTCCAATAGTGCTGGTGGTGAGGGGGTGTGTTAAGAGTCTCACATCAGATAAAAGATGGTTTGACAATGTGTTTATAAGTGGGGTCAATCCTCATCTCACAAACCGGTTTTGTGGAGTTGTGTTAGACCCAACAACAATTTCTAAGATGTATTGAATGTCTAGAACAATTTTAAGGTTCTAAATATACATTTATCAGAAAAATTCGGCCTCGAATGGTTTAGAGATGCATTCATCATTGATGGAATGGGATCCGTCGTCTCTAATTTTGTCTCTAACAAGTTTAGTGATAGATATAAAGAATATTAGGCATGTATTATATCCGTCTCTAATTTCAATTTTTTTAGTAGTGAGTTTAAGTTCATCAATACACCAAACAATTGTTTTCGTTAACTTAGCTCACTTGATTAAAAGATAATATATAATATTTTGAAAAAAAAAGTACTCAAATACACTCAAAAATTCATAAATAATTCTATCCCGGATCAGAATGAGTTTTATTAAATATTAAAGAATGTACATGTAACAAATGTGATTAAAAAAATGTACAATACAAATAGAATGATAGTCAACTCTATATGTTGCAACTGATGTAGCATTTCTAAATCAATCTCTTCCTAAAATTCAAAAAATCAAATAATGGTTTATCTGAGACAGGAATCAACTTCACAAGAAAACCAATTGGCCAAGAAACAGCACCAAAACCAATACAAACAATCCATTCTCTCCAATTCAACCTTTCTGTACTAGCAAACTTCTTCAAAAACTCAACCATCACAACCTGAAGCACCAATGTCACACCAATAATTCCCAAAAACAACTTGCTCTTAAAAATCCCTTCAAACACATTCTTCTTCTCCAATTTCCTTGCATTAAACTCATTAAACACTTGACATAGAACAAATGTATTAAATATCAATGTGTCATTTACCTTCGATGTCACACCAAAAATATCCTCACCTTTGAATTGAAGAGTTAACAAAATTACTATTTGATACAAAGCTTGTGCCATAAGATTCCTCCACATAATGTTAGTAATAAGAGGTTTTGTTCTACCAACTGGTTTTTTATCCATCAATTCCTTAGTAGGTTTTTCAGTTGCAAGAGCCAATGCACCTAATGTATCCATAATCAAATTGACCCATAATAATTGAACTGCTGTTAATGGTACTTCACCGGCTGAAACCGCCGCTACGAAATTGATAACAAGTGCTGCCACATTCACTGTTAATTGAAATTGAATGAATTTTTGAATGTTGTTGTAAACACATCTTCCCCAGTTTAAAACTGTTACTATAGATGCAAAATTGTCATCTAATATAACAATATCTGAACTCTCTTTTGCTACTTCAGTACCTTGAATTCCCATTGAAAGACCAATATCGGCTTCTTTCAATGCCGGTGCATCATTTGTTCCATCTCCTGTTACAGCAACTACATGTCCCTTTTGTTTTAAGCATTGAACCATTAGAAGTTTGTCAAATGGAGAAGATCTTGCCATCACACAAATTTTTTCGACTTTTTCTAATCTCTCTTCTTGTGTAAAGTTGCGAAATTGTTCGCCTTCAACCACTGTTTCATCTGTGTCCTGGTTAGGTTGAAGAATTCCGCATTCAAATGCAATAGCTTTCGCAGTGAAAACATTGTCACCTATTATCAGAGATAAAGTTCGCCATTATTTTCATTTTCATATAGACTCGTATGCATAAATTAAGGATTTTATATTCAATATCGATACTGATAAATGAGATATATACCTGTAATCATTTTGACATTCACACCGGCATGTTGGCAAGCTTCCACCGCTGTCTTCACCCCTGGACGACACGGATCCTTAATACCGACAAGCCCTAACAATGTTAAATCATTCACTTTTACCACCATATTGTTGTTGTCTCCTTCATCTCCTAGCTCTTCATCTGGGACTTCTGTATAGGCTAAAGCGATGCAACGAAGACTACTAGCCGCCATACCTTGAATAATGCTTTCGAATTTCAACATAGATTCATTGTCAAGATCTTTCAAAATTCCATAACCATCATAGTATCTTGAACACATTCTTAGTACCATCTCTGCTGCTCCTTTCCAATGTACAATAGTTTTGTTGTCAACATTCCTTCTCAACAAAACTCCACTTCTTTTCTTCTTTGAGTTGAAGGTCTCAACTTGAATAATAGAACAACTTTTTGTCAAGTGCACCATATCCATTTTCAACTCCAAAACAGACCAAGATAGTATTGCTTTTTCTGTTGGACTACCTGAAAACTCGAATTCAGAATCCGAACCTGATTTCGATTTGTGAACACCACCAGTCGTATTAAGAGAAACTCCTTCTTTGATCAATTGAAGAACAGATGGATCAACATTTGAATATGCACCCTCTTCCAATGGTTCTAGTCCAAGCCAAAACTTTGTCACTTTCATCTGATTCAAAGTGAGTGTACCTATTACAAATCACAATATCAAAAGTAAGACTCCTTGTTACAACCTTTTCAGAAACAAAATAAATAATTACTTTTGAAAACAGCTTTTAAAGAATCAAGTTTTTTTCAAATGGTACCTGTTTTGTCGGTGCAAATAGTAGTAGCAGATCCCATAGTCTCACATGCAGAGAGTTTTCTCACCATTGCTTGATCAGCCATCATTTTCTTCATTGAATAAGCAAGTGTCAATGTCACAGCTAATGGCAAACCCTCAGGAATGGCAACAACCACAATAGTAACAGCATCTGCAATAATTCCAATAATTGCATTCATCACATCATCAAAACTAGTCTTTCTACCGTTAAATTCTCTAACTCCGTTGTCAGTCTTTGTGTTCCCGGTGAAATATCGAATCAAGAGAACAACCAGGACTAAAAACGCGACAACCAAACCAACTTTTCCGATCCATGATGTTAGCTTATTTAACCTTGTTTGCAAAGGTGTTTCCTCGTCGATGTCATTGCTTATCGAACTCATCATTTGTCCCCATGTTGTGTTCATACCTACCGATGTAACGAGCATTTTTGCATATCCATCGACAACTTTTGTTCCAGAAAGCAAAAAAGGATGAAAATTTCGATTTATCTCTACATGATCGCTCTCACCGGTCATGCTCGATTCATCAACTCTCAACGAATGTCCATCTACGAACAATCCATCAGCCGGTACTTGATCACCAATCTTTAAACAAACAACATCACCAACAACAATATCAAATATTGATACCTTTAACCGACGACCACTTCGAACCAAATCAATTTGAATGTCATTGCTCGCTTGAGACAATTTATCAAATTGTTTGTTTTGTTTGAAGTTGCTTATTGATGACATTGAAATAACAATGAAAACAGCTAGGAAAATGCTACCACCATCATACCAACCTTCTTTGATTCCATGTTGCTTGATACCAAAGCCAAGTGAAAGTGTAGCACAAACCAAAAGGATTAGAATTGTTACATCCTTAAAAGCTTCAAAAACAAAATGAATGAAACTCTTAGAAGGTGGTTTTTTGTAAGTGTTGGAACCAAACACTTCTTTCCTAATTGCATTGTCTCCAAAATCATGATCATCACTTTTAATACCAAACTCAATGTTGGTTTTAAGTGATGAAGCAACACCTTCAACTCCACCATGATTTTGAAGTGTCTCAATGTTTTTCTCTTTGACAATGTCTATGAGAGTTTCTTGATCAATGGTAAAAGAATGTGGTGAATTCAAATCAACCACAGTGAAAGATGGAGTAGGTGTGATTTTTGGTTTCTTGGTAAAATGTGACATGAAAGCCCTAGAACAATAGATTTTCATGAAAGCATTGTGCCATCTTTTGTTGTGTGTGCTATTTTTTGGTGCATTGAGAAGTGTCTCAATGTCGTTCATGTTTGTGAATAATGTCATTGACATGGTTTCAAGAACAAAAGTATAACAACAATAATTTTTGAGATGGTAATAATAATTATAATAACAAAATAAAATTTATACGAAGAAAATTATGAAGGAGGATGAATTGAAAGATTTTGAGACTATAGTTGACACAATAGGACCAATGCAATTCGTATGTCAAATTGATGTAAATATTGAATGATAATAACTTTGTATCATTTTCCGTTATATATAGTTAATTTACGCGGTTACTTATAAATGTATGATATATTTCTTAACATGCAAGTACGTATACGTATGATTCAATTTCTTGATGAAATGGAAAGTTAGCAATTCATACTGTTTTTGGGATTTTAATTAATTTAGCGTGTCGACTATAAGATTCTAAAATCAATTTTTTTCTTGGTTAAGGAATGAAGGAAGTTACTAGGAAGTGGACTGGTGGGAGTGCTTTAATTAATTTGGTATATTTGACATCATAGTCGACAAGATTTTGAAAAGATGAAGTTATGCTATACCCCACGTATTGACCACGTATGTGTTCTTTTTCATTCTTCCTCATTGTTTGACAGGAAGTACACATGAGTACAACTTACGGTTAGGTTCGCCTATAATCTTAATTTCGTCGATAAACCATCTCAAATTAGTCTTCGATTCTATTAATATTTTAAGCTAGTCATTATCTTTTTCAAAATTTCGCAACTAAATCCCTCGTCATATAAAAAAAACCATAAAACATAGACTTAGTTGAGAAACTTTTGACAAAGACGGAGACTAATTTGAAATAATAATAGATTCAAGGACTTAATTGTGAATGACTTAAAAATACAGGGACAAATTTGATGGTATATTCAATTTTACTCCTTATGTATAAAAAATTTTACAAAAATAATCAATATTCATTCATTCAAGTTGATAAAGTATATTTCCTCAAAAAAAAAAAGTTGATAAAGTATATTGATACAGTACAAATTCAATATCGTTTAAAAAAATGAATTTGCGAACAAACATATATGTTAATGGCATAAAACAGTCAAATATTTATGTCTACAAATATGACTATATGCATGTCTCGACAATATTATCTCCCTACATGGAAACAACATTGAAGTTGTTTGACTACGCAGTCAACAAGGTTTCCAAACGATGAAGTTATGATACGTATGTGTTCTTTCTTTCATTCTTCCTTATTTTGTACAGGAAGTACAAGTTACGGTAAAATTCATCTATAATTTCAGGGGAATCCAAGTTACGGTAAAGTTCATTTATATATAAAAAAAAAGATAATGTTGTTGAATGCATAGGTAATCATAAAATCTCACTATTTTATTTTTGGACAGATAATATTAACATGATAGGTCAACATATGTTGACTATAAGAAGAAGAAAAATTTGTCCTTACAAAAAATTGTGAAATTTTCAGAATGGGATATTGATCATGAGCAACTAAGAAACGTGTTTGTTAACGAAATTTTATTATTAGGTAAACTTTAGTTAAAATTACATGCGTGATCCATTAACTTAATTTTAAATAAGGATTTAATAAACTCATTTAGATTGGTTTGGTGTTATTGGCATAGAACCGTGCTCTCCTCAAAGCCTCAAGAGAGATTTTGTCTGTCTTCGAGGTGAGATAGTTTAACTTCTTAAAAAACAATTTAATGTTTCACATTTTTTTTAGTCGTTGGTTTTTTAATCTATTTGCATAATCCCTCTTAATATAAGAAAAGAGTATGTTGTGGAAAACTAATTTATGTCCATCAATGGTTGGCTGCCACATCTCACATTTGAGGGTAAATTATGTCTTAAAATTACATTTTGTGACTAAATGAGGTCACTTAACTAATATGATGTCATGTAACTACTAATAGCCTATATGTTGGTTAGTTAGTTTGCTTATTAAAATCATAGTAACATTCAATTCCAACTAGAGATGGCTGAGTACATTTGAGAGGGAAAGAAGATAGTTTGCTTTTAGTTGAAAAAATTGTTACTACCAATGACAGCTTTGTGTCAATCTTAACTCAAATCAATATATTTTATGTGTACTCTACACAATTACCAACCAAATTTGGGGGCAAGTTCTCAAATTCAAATTCAATCAAATTAAGTCTGAATATATATACACACACAAGTGAATCCTCATATACTCTCTCCATCACCATTCTCTTATTTTCATCTTCTCTCATTCAACACAATTCAAAAAAATGTTCTACTCATGAGTAGAAAAGTGGTAACAATAAAATGAAGAAATCATGAGGATTTTTTCAACTTTATTATCTTCAAGCTTCAAATACAAAATGAGCAACACCTGCAATCAACATCGAAAACAAAAGAAAAAAGGTAGCAACATATTTGTTTCAAATACAAACAACTTCAGTATATATCATACCAGATTCAACACACTTTTATACAAGATTTAATACTCCATTTCACTCATTGTTCTTCCTAACAAAAACTTTTTTTTTCTTTGCTAAAAAGAATTCATTTTCTTTCTTCATATCATGTACAACTAACTACACTTTTTTTTAGCAGATTCAACATGACATGTTCTATATCTAAGGTATACAAAACATCAAAGAAATACATGGGTAAATAAATTATGAGAAAACAACCAATAAGAGTTTGATTACGAATTTGTGAGGTTGTAAATGTAATTTTTCACTTTAGTAAGTACTGTTTTTTTTCTTCCAAGGAACCTATTGTTGTATAGAAAATAAATATATAATAAAAGAAGAATTTTTGTTTGTGGAAAATGATACTAACTTAGTTTGGTTAAAAAATTTATTAAATAATTAATAGATAATATTTTTGCCAGAAATGGCCTCTAAAACCGGGTCTGAAAAAATCATATTCATAAATCAGAAAAAGAAAAAAAAAGTGTGCTTTATAAAGGAGGAAGTGATTAGTTTAGTGGTGGTGCATCCAAAGGTTATCAACGGTGGCCGAAAATCTGTTTTTTAAAAATGAGAAATTATCAAGCTTTTTCCTTTTGAAAATCTAATTTGATAGAAAGATCACTACAAGAAATCATGTATTTTGCCGGGGAATTATGCCAGAAGCATGAGCCCCTGGGAAATTAGGCAGGAGCAATGCCAGGGAGACTCCTGGGAAATTGCAAACCGTATAAAGACCATAAGCCAAGGTCAACCCCTCGCAAAAACTCATGGCAAATTGAAGGCATGAAAATCAAATTTTGAATTGTCTGCCAAAGCTGGTGCAGATTAGACACCACCAGCCTGCTTCACTGCGCCAAAGCCTGTTTTCTGCCATTGTTGACCATTGGACAATTTGCTAGGGGTGGCCCCAAGTATAACCCCTCGCAAATTACATGATAAAGCTAAATGGCATAATTTGTCCTATATAATGAAATCACCGTGTTTGAGAAACCATTTCCCAGACACTTAGAAAATTTTCCTCTTCTCATTTCTTCTTTCTCTCTAATACATTCATCTTCTATTTTCTAATTTTGAGGTAAAAAATTGTTTTGTTATAATTGTATTATTTTTACAATAAATATTATACTCACTTATTTACTTTTTTTTTTTTCTTGTTTGCTGCATCAGTGTTGTATCTCATTTGTCAAAGTAATTTCCACTGTCTCCTATGAAGCTTGCTCTTGGATCTGTCTGTTGTTCCTCTTTGACAGGTTAGTATAAGTGTGTTGTGTTGATTATGTAAAAAATAAAAGGATTTTATTGTGTTGATTTTTTTTTCTGGCCAAATAAATAAATAAATGTGGTGCTGTATGTGTTGAGTTATTTTTCCTTATATGATCTGTTCCAACAAAAATAGATTTGTTATGCTGTGTTGATTTTTTTTTTCTTATAAGATCTTTTATTTTGATTTTTTTGTTCCTCATAAGATCTTTTATTTTATGTTATGTTGTGTATGCATGTATGCTGCTGCTGATGGTTGAAATGAGAAATAAGGTTACTCTTGATATAAAACTTTTGAAATAATAATTAGAAATGAGAAATAAGGTTACTCTAGTCTAATAAAAAAATTTAATACGATTTTTTTTAAAGTAATTTTTTTATTTAAGACAAATTATTATAAGCTTACTCTTGATATAAAACTTTGGAAATAATAATTAGAAATAAAAAATAAAAAATTCTTTTTTATTAGTTTGTAAATTTAAATTAATTTGTAAAATTGTTTTTAAAGTAATTTAAATTGTTATTTTAATTATTAAATTTTAATTTTTTAATTTTTTAAACAACTAAAAAACGTTTTTTGTTTGAAAAATTCGTACTCATTTTGCTAGGGTTAACCCCTGGAAATTTCCCTGGCATGGTTTGAGAATGACTGATGTGATCTCTGCAAAAGCCTGCATGTGCTAGAGTACGTTAGAAAAAGCCTGCATGCATGTGACACATTTTGCCAGGGGTTACGCCAGGGTTTGTGCCAGGAGCGCATTTGCCAGGAGCTAAAGCCCTAGCAAGTTCATTTGTGATGAGCAGATTTGCTGGTGATTCTGCTCTTGGCAAACGTCCAGTTGCCAAGGCTTTTAGCATTTTGCCAGGGTTTTTGCCCCTGGCAAAATGCAACATTTCTTGTAGTGAGATAGAGGAAAATGAGATGATGAATAATATATAAAAAAATTTAAATAAAGGTTGTTGGAAGGACGTGGATCTCGTCGGAAGATAGCTAGTGTTGTTGGTGGTTTATGGAGGAGAAGAAAAAGAGATGAAGAGAAAGTGGTGGTTTCCAAGCAAGAGAGAGAGGACGGAAATAGTAACTGAGAGAGTCAAAGAAATGGAAATTAATTGGTTTTGTTAAAAGTAAAAATTTATTAAATATGTTAATAAATAAATCCATTGACGTGTGATGTCAAAGGAAGGACACGTGAGGATTTAAGAAAGTGAAGTGTCAATAGAAAAAAAATAAACTTTTATTAATTAAGTTAATTATTACTTCTTTTTAAATGTTTTTTTTTAATAAAACAAGATTTCATTAAACACGGTCCAATTGGATTTCAGAAAGAATACACATAGGAGTTTCTCTTATCCATATATGATCAGGGTTATCTAATGCATAATGGGACATACTATGGGCCACCACATTACACTTACGGCTTGTATACTTAAAACAAAGGCTACTAAACCGGTTTTGGTAAGCTTGAATGCCACTTAGCACATTGCCCAGATAAAGGTTAGGAAACGCTTTGTCTTATGCTAACATTTTTATGACTACTTCACTATAAGATTCCACTATAACCTTACTGAAACAACAATCAACAGCTAGATTTAGACCAAGATAGATCCCAAAGGCTTCAGCTGTAGCAACATGTTGGAATCCAGGTTGTTTCCAGGTAGCCGCAGCAAGAACAACGTTTGTGTGATCTCTGCAAATAGCTCCTAAACCCCAGGTATTTTCTTCTTTAAGACTTGCATCTGTGTTGATTTTAACAAAGCCTTCACTTGGAGGGATCCATCTGGTATTTTCGCGAGCCTGTCGAGCACTATGGTTCGATATACGCATTTGGGTATTAAGGTGATTTAAAGTGTTGCATGTCTTGTATTCCTGGATAGTTGTTATCGCATAGATAATAGAGTCTCTGGTGTTATATTAAGATCTTCAAAAACCTTTTTGTTGCGAGCATACCAGATGCTATAGGCTATAGAAACTACATCTCTGGTAGAGTCCTCATCTGAGTTAATAAAAAAATTCCTCAACCAATCGAAAAACTCATAGTCCCTATCATCAGAAAATCTGATGCTTAGGTGGTGACCAAACCAAATCTGAATAGAAAAAGGGCATTCCATAAACACATGGTTAATGGTTTCCATTTTAATACCACATCTAGGACACATGAAGTTATTGGTAACCCCTCTTTTATGAAATTCCATTCTAGTTGGTAAAGCGATGTTTAGAAGACGCCAGATGAATTCCTTGTGTCTAGGGATAGTTTTGAGGTTCCAAACCTTTTTCCATAGATTTTGATCTTCCTCTTGATGTGAAGGGCCTTCCAGAGATTGGTTGTGCCATAATCTGATGGCCTTATAACTTGATTTCACTGTGTATTCTCCATCTACTAAGTGCATCCACATGAATGAGTCTTCACCCATTTCTTTGATAAGAGGCAGCTGATGAATCATATTGCTATCACAATTGGGGAAGGTACTAGATATGAGGGGGGGAGTTCCAAGTTCATGGTTGATCCCCCAATACGTTCTTTACATGAGATATCCTACTGACCCCATTGTCACGGGTTAGAGGTCTGAATCCATTCTGGAAGGGTAGCCAGTTATCCCTCCATGCATGTACATGAGAGCTATTACCAATTTTCCAGCATCCTCCTTTGAGGACAATCCATTTGGTGCTGAATATACTTCTCCAGGTATAACTGGGGTTGTGGCCAAGATTAGCTTGAAGGATGTCTGAATGGGGATAATACTTAGCCTTAAGACATTTAGCCAATAGAGAAGTGGGAGTTCTGTGTAATCTCCAAATTTGTTTAGCCAATAGTGCCTCATTGAAATTTTTAAGGTTTCTAAATCCCAAACCTCCTTCTTGTTTAGATCTTAGGAGATGGTCTTTCTTCTTCCAATGAATTTTCCTTGTATATGCATTTCCACCCCACCAAAATCTACAAATAGCTTTTTCAATTCTGTCACAAATTATTTGAGGGATCTTGAAATAACTCATAACATAAGTAGGAATGTCTTGTATGACTGCCCTGATTAGAACACCTCTGCTTGAGAAAGAGAGGTTTCTAGCCTTCCAACTTTCTAGTTTCTTTTTAATTCTATCCATAATGAAGTTAAAAACCTGAGTTTTTGATCTTCCCACATGGGTGGGAAGGCCATGATACTTGTCAATATTGCTGGTGATGTTGATAGGCATGTAGGATTGAAATGAAGTTAGAATGTTATGATTCATGGTTGAGTTAAACACCATTTCAGATTTAGCAAAGTTGATTTTCTGCCCTGAGACTCTTTGGTACTCCTGGAAAATGCTCATAAGGTTTTTGGCTTCTTCTATAGTAGCCTTGCAAAAAACAATGTTGTCATCAGCAAAAAAGATATTTGATATAGGAGGAGCTTGCTTACCTATACATATACCATGAATTTGACCAGCATCCTGGGCTTTTGTAATCATAGCTGAAAGGACCTCAGCTATAATAATGAACAGGTAAGGGGATAAGGGATCCCCTTGCCTGATTCCCCTTTTAGGATAAAATTTCTTAGAAGGCTGGCCATTAATTAAGATAGAGTAATAGACAGTCCTAACACATTTCATGATAACAGTAATAATATTTTGAGGAAAACCCATAGAATTTAAAGTAGCTTCAAGAGTCCCATTCCACCCTGTCATAGGCTTTGGCCATGTCTAGCTTAATACCAACAACACCTTTCTTTTTATTTTATTTTTTAGATTTGAGGTAGTGAAAAGCCTCATAAGCTAGAAGAGTGTTGCCTGAAATTAATCTACCAGGGAGGAAAGCACTTTGTTGTGAACTAATAATATTAGGTAAAATATTTTTAATTCTATTAGAAATAGTCTTGGTTACAATTTTTAAAATGACATTACATAGAGCAATAAGTCTAAAGTCAGAGGGGAGTTGGGGGTTATTCAATTTAGGAATTAAACAGATGAAAGTATAATTGATATTACCAGGATCAATGTTGGAATTTAAAATACTAAGCACCAGATAGATAATGTCATGCCCAATTGTATCCCAAAAGGATTGATAGAACATGGCTGGAAGGCCATCTGGGCTTGGAGCAGCTGAACTCTTTAGATGTTTTACTGCAGTAGTAACTTCATCAACAATAAACTCTTTAGCAAGGTAAATACACATCTGAGGATCTATTCTTCCCTGCACTAGGTTAACAGAGTCTAGCATATTTACAGGATTATAGGTGTCAAATATACTGGATGAAAGTATCAGTAATTTTATCAGAGTCATGCCAAGTGTTGCCATCTTCGTCTTGAATAAACTTAATGTGATTTTTTCTCTTTCTTTGAGTGACTTTAATATGAAAAAACTTAGTATTCTTATCTCCCAATTGCAGCTAGTTTGTTTTGGCCCTTTGTGCCCACCACAATTCTGCAGAATTAAAGCGTTGATCCAACTCTTTCCCTTTTTCCTTGATTTTCCTAATAGTATTAATGCTAGGTATTCCCTTCTTAAGATGGTCAATTTATGCTTCAAGCTCTTTCATTTTTCTAGGGATGTTGCCAAAGGTATCCTTTCCCCCAAAGGTAGAGATGGTCCATGGTGGTGGATAATTTCTGAGTGATGTCAATAGAAGAATTTTTCCACACCCTTCTAACAATATGAGGTATATCTTCACTTTGAAGCCAAATTTGCTCAAACCTTTTGATAGTTGCTTTGGTTTTAGAGTTCCTGTAATTTTTGTTAGTAGAAAAAACAAGCATAATGGGGTTATAATCAGAGGGGTGGCTAGCAAGATGATAGTTGTTGTAATGAGGAAAGGTTTGAATCCAAAGAGAGTTAGCACATAATCTATCTAATCTCTCTTTAATATGGCCAATGTTGGTTTGGTTATTAGACCAAGTGAAAACATCACCCTGATATCCTAAGTCATTTGAGATCATTCTGTGCCAAAGTGTTTTGAAAGTAATCAGAGAGGTTTTGCTCAATTGGATTACCCCCAATTTTTTCAGAGTTGTTAACGATTAAGTTAAAATCACCAAAAATTAGCCACCTGTCAGAGTGGTTATCATTAGACAAAGAATTTATAAAATTACAAGTTAACTTTTTCTGAGATGTATAGGGATAGCCATACACACCAATAGCACGCCAATTAGAAGAAAAATCATAAGAGGAAACATAACAATCAATAGACATATGATTTTGATTAATAATGGTCAATTTTACATCATCTTTCCATATCATTGCTAAGCCACCATATCTTTTACCCTTATTCCTAGAACAATTAACAAGAAGATAATTGGGAAGGATATCACTACAAAGTTTAAAGGGAACATTCTTATCTATCTCACTAAGTTTTGTTTCCATTAAAAATACTATGTCAGGGCAGTGAACTTTGATGAGCTGTCTAAGAGCTCTAACTGCACAGGGATTACCCAATCCCCAGCAGCTCCATGATAGAAGCTTCATGGTTCCTGGCCAGCCTTGTTTCCAAGGCCTACCAATGTCATAGAGTTGCTAGTTGAAGTTGGAACAGTTGGGATAACCACAACAGGGATGATTTTTCTCTTAAGAATAGCCATATTCATTTGCATATCATGACCAGATCTTTGTTGATTACTTGCTGAATTTCCTGGGATATCAGCAGTCTTCTGTCCACCAGAATTTGGTTCCTTGTTAATGTGTAGATTTGCCATCATTTTAAGCATAGCTTTAGGAATTGGGCTGAACTGGCCCCCACTAACTGACTTCATAGGATTATTGTGAAATCTGACATCCTTCTTCTCATGAATCCTTTTCCAATAGATGTTAGATCTTAACCAAGGGCCAATTGGATTGACTTTCCCAGCTGAAAATTGACTATGAGTCTTACAATTTTCCTCATTATGTCCAACCATTCCACATGTGAAACAGAACATTGGGAGATTTTCATAACGAAAATCCACCCAATTTATACCATCAACATCATTTCCTATGTACATTCCAGCACGAATAGGTTTAGATATGTCAATCAGAACCCTGATCTTGACAATCTTAGCGTTATCAGGATAATCATAGACAACAGCATCTTCCATGATTCCAATCTGATTGCTTAGGTGTTTCTCCATTGCTACAATTTTACAGTGAAGGGGAAGTCCCCAAATCTGGATCCAGAGAGGGATGTGCACAAAATCCAAGTCTTGGATATTGATAGATCTATTCCATACATGAACTTTCAGCTATGCATTCCTCACTATCCAAGGACCTTTAAGAATACGTTGGACATCAACTTCTTTTTCTAGGTTAAATTGGTACATATTGTTACCCAATTCAGTGATTTTAAGACCACTAGGTTTACAGTATATTCCCATAAGGGAACTCTGCAAAGCTTGCTTAGGAATTAATTTCATTGCCAAGATTTTTCCTAAAAGACTATTCTTGCATAAAGATATACCTTCCTGTACATGTTCTTCCTGATATATTTGGAATAAATCTTTATCTTCTGATTGTTGTGGGTATGCAGTGCAGTTTGTAGGTATTTCTTGATCTTGCATATCATCAGAGGTGTAGGCATTGTTCTTGGTAGCGCTTATTGAAGCATTGTTGTTGTTTCCTGTTGCAGGTGTCTGTATTGAAAGTTTTTGGAATTTTGGAGGGTGTTGAAGATGTGTACTGTAATCTTCTCCAGGGTCATAGAAATCAGAGTGTTGGGTAGAGAGATCAGATTCTTGGATGATCATTGGGAGTTTTCCATGGTTGGTTTCCATGGTGAATGCAAAATAGACAGAGACAAATAAGCGGTAACAGGAAGCGATGGAGAGACAACAAAACTCAGGAACAAGATAGAAAGAAACGCACAAAGTGCAAACAAGGATATCACACAGAGTGCAAACAAAGGGACAACTATCCAATAGCAGGTTTAAACCAAGGCTAAGGATAGGATAACAAGGTTCAGAAGGGGAACGAGGATTAGATAGCGGGAATTAGAGAAGAGAAAGAGAAGGAAACAAGGTGAGGGAGATGAATCTTGAGAAACGATTCAAAATTTTCTTGGAGCAAATCAGATAACGTCAACAATTGGTGTGCATCTCAAAAACGTAAAAGCAATCCAGTGTTGTTTTCAAGTCTTTTTAAATGTTGTTTTTCTATTATACACTCTTTTTAATTTACCAATAAATTTCTATTGTTTTACATATTATCTCTTTTCAAAAAATTTAATGTGTTATTTTTTCTTATAACAAACAATTGTTAATTTGAGTACTTTCTTTTTCCTAAACAATTAATAATCTAAATATTATACACTTAGTTTTCGATAATTGTAAAGTAAAATTAAAATTATTTCAATTTCACATTACTCAAATGTTAAGAAAAATTTAACCATTTTGCAACTCTTTTAAACAAAGTTATGGTTTCAACTATAGTTTAAACTATCAGACATAGATTTGAATGTTGAAGATAACAAAAAACAAACTATGTCTTTAAAAAAAAAAACATTGTTTGAAAAAAAAACAATTTTTTTTAAAATAATAGTCTTTAATTTTTGAAATAGATAACATTAATAAGTTTCAAATAAATAACATTAAATAGTTTTTCAAATTGAGAAAGAGTATAAGTGACAAATCGTACCTTAAAATATTAAGACGATAATTAAATTGAAACATAAATTCATAGTCAAACAACATTTAAAATAAACACAGAGAAGTAGAAAAGTGAGATGCGTATAAATTTTGCTCCCTCCGTTCTGAAATGTAAGAAACAAAAGAATAAAATTGGTGGTCTCATATATAAGAAAAAGTATAGTAAAATGAACCTATTAAATGTCACAATTTCAAGTTTGCCCTCATTAAACCCACTTCATCATTAATGTCTTTACTACTATAAGACAAGAGTAAAATTTGAAAAATATCACTTTTTATAATGAATTAAATGTGGTCAATCCACTTTCATAATATGTGTATTTTTTTTTATAATCACTTTTTATAATGATTGAGTTGTTTCAAGATGATGTGCTGCAAAAAGACCCACAAATTTGTAAACAATATAGGATTTCAATAGAGAATAATTAAGAGACGGTTAAGGTTCCAATATGATAATAATGACATAACATTACAAAAAGTTACTAGATAATATATAGGCTTAATTGCAGTTTTAGCCCCCTAACTTTCCCAAAGTTGCGATTTTGGCCCCTTAAGAAAAAAAAACTACAAAACAGCCCCCTAAGTTTTGCAACTGTAGCAGTTTTGGCCTCCCAAGGCAAAAAAAAATAAAAAAAATAACACGTGGCACCTCACTTAGGGTGCTACGTCAGCGTAGATCGAGTCAATATCAGTCTTAGGGGCGAAAACTGCTACAATTGCAACTTAGGGGGCTGTTTTGTAGTTTTTTTCTTAGGGGGCCAAAATCGCAACTTTGGGAAAGTTAGGGGGCTAAAACTGCAATTATGCCTAATATATATAAAACCTAATGGACTCTAAACTAATTGGCCTAATAGCATAACTCATTACTTTATTATCTAACACATACCCTCAAACTCATGATGCATCAATAAGAAGCATTGTGAGTTTGTCAAACAAAATACAAAAATCATACTAAATAATATAAACTTCTAACATCCTTAAAACTAAAGCTTACTAAGCTTTAAACTTGTTACAATTTAACCCCAAACATTTGAAAATTCGACAACGGAAGCAACAAGTTATTCATAGAGGATCAAAACAAGCTCTGGATATCATGTTAACAATATAGGATTTCTATAGACCGTAATAAAGAGACGGTTAGAGTTCCAATATATTTAAAACATAATGATCTCTAAACTAACCAACGCAGTAGCATTGCTCATTACTTTATTATATAACAAAATTAACCATCATGTATAGTTCATCATTAGAGGTGTTTTAAGTTTGCACGAAAGCTTTTATCTTTGGGACTAAAGTAATAGAGATAAGGAAATGTGATATGAGATTCCTCAAGGAGTATATATCGTTTTTCTCCTATGTCTAAATCCCACTTTTTTTTCTTCTCAGAGGCCACATTATATTGTTTTCTTTGGACTGAAGTTTCTTTTTTCTAATAAAAAAATTACCATATTAAACTTAGACATACTATTATTATGTAACCAAAAAAGAGACATACTATTA
>Ga0315914_1002580_pt1 | contig 27737 bp, 9 predicted proteins | sample MpolenodulesMG_FD_203920 | JGI IMG/M metagenome (GOLD analysis project Ga0315914, IMG submission 203920) | Medicago polymorpha root nodule microbial communities from Los Angeles, California, United States - elongated nodules | ecosystem: Host-associated > Plants > Roots > Nodule | place: USA...
ATATATATATATATATAGGATCGAAGGGAGTATAATTTTACACTTTTCATACATTAAAATTCCTCCCCTTATGTCATCGAAGCAAACACAAAATATTTTAAAATCTCCTTCATTCCCTCCCCTTCTCTTCCCCTTTCATCCAATAAGATCCCTTTCCTCATGTCTCGGTAACCAAACATGCATTTATAGTAACGACTAGTTTATGACCAGGGTCGGACCTTGGGGTATGCAAGGAGCTCAATAGAGTTGGGCCTCTCCAATGTATGTGTCTCAAAAAAAATTATAGCCCAGTAGTACTACTAAGTACTACCCCACTAAAAAAAATTCCTTATTTTCTTGCTCTCTGATACCACGTGTTCCATCACCATCACTCCATCAGACTTTTCTTTTCTTCTTCCCCGATTTGATTTCCTTTTCCTCTTCTGTTGTCTTGTTTTAGGCCGATTAGAATTGAGTTCTCTTACTTTTGGTGTTAGGTGAGTGTTTTTTTTGGAGGGTGGTTTGAGGTTCCTCATGTATAAGGTAGTGACTTTCACCTTTGGGTGTATCGCATATATACGGCATCTTGTATTTATCTTTTAAAAATTTTAAATAGAACATTGTTCTTTTAAAAAACATACGTTTTATTTTATTACAGACATCTTTTCACTTACAGAGCCGAGCCTCCAGATTCGTAGGAACGACTCTATTTATGACGCATAAGTGAAACAAGTGTTGTATCACGGATAAGTTGGTTGTTTTCGATTAAATTAACAAGTCTCCGTTATTGGGTCAAATGAAAAATGAATAAACTTAATGACTTGATAGTGAAAAAAATAAGTTTGTACAAAGTAAATTAAAAGATTATCTTATTTATGTACCTTAGATTAATTAGCTATGATTAGTTACTTCTCACTACCTCCTTCTTTTTCTTGTAGTTGGATTGTAGAACGGTTGTTAACAGTTGAAGTATCCATCATACACTTTTTTAATATAGTTTCTTTGCTTTTAAAAAGAACATCACTGAATAAGCTAATGAATGACTTGTGAGAATTTTATAGTGTTTTGTGCTTTTTTTATAATTAAGACAAGATTAGACAGTTTCATAATACTAATCACGTCATCGGAATCCATTTCCAAGAAGGTAGTACATGACTTAAACAGAATTTAGATGGAAAGTGAGTCAAATAGATCGACCTTTTCACATAGGTCAACTACTAAGATGTTGATTAATTTCATGATTTGTAGTTAACACTTTCCTTTTTGTTGACAAATCGAGGTTTCAACACTATCAAGTACTCCCTCCGTTCCATAATAACTGAGACATTTGAGGGAAAAAAAAGTATCACAAAATAACTGAGTCATTTCATTTTTCAATAAAATATTAATTACTTTTTTCTTTTTATAACTCTAATTAATACTACTTTCATCATTCTCAATTCAATATATTTCATTTTACATTTATGATAGTAGAGAATGCACCAATACATAACAAGTGCACTTAAAACTATTTTTCTCTCTCCTTCATTTATAATTTTTTTTAATACGTGTGAAATGAGTTTTTGGCTCAGTTAATCCGAAATGGAGGGAGTATCTTAACTATGTTGTATAATGAGTCAACTTACGCATAAAGAGCATGAGTGAGGTAGAAAAAAACAAGTATATGTTTACTGTTGAATTAATACACACTCTCAATCTAGAAAAGTTATACACATCCACTAAATAATTTAAGCAAGTTTGTCACGTCAATTAATAAATTATGATAATTTATGTGTTATCAATTTATGAAATAATATGACAATACATTATTAAATGGTTGTTTAAATTTTTTCTACACTGTTTATATAAATTTAACTCATGTTTATTTAAGTGAATGTGAACCCAACGTCTAAAAGTATTTAATTTTTTTTGTTTAAAAAGATGATTTAAATATGATTGTTTTTGTTAAATAATCTAGTGGCTAAACAATCATCTTTTCAACGTGAATTAGTTGGATGTTCGGTGTTCGAACTCTATCCACTACATATATTATACAATGTCCCTATCAACTAAGTTAAATTTACGTGAGTTGATTTAAATATGATTTATGTTTGCATATTATCAAGTAATTTGGTCGATGTAGCCAATTTCAATCAATGGAAATAAGCTTGGTTGTTGTTTCTTTAAAAAAAAACTTGGTTGTTGTTGTTGTAAAATATTTAAAATAATTGAAAAAACACAATCTGAATTTCGTATATTGCTACTATCATTATATTAAATTTTTATAATAAATTATAAATTCACTAACATTTTCAATAATTTAAAAATGAATATTAACCTACATTAATTTTTTACACATTAATATATATTATTGCAAAATAGAATTGTACTTCCAATCTTCAACCACGTACAAATAATACATCAAATACTGGTCTGTACTTGAAAACACTAGAAGACAATATTGATGGTATTCAAAGCAATGGGTCCATTAATTTTGATTCACATCTTACAGCTATATGTGATGGGGTCACGAATTTTTGACTTTCACATAGGTGATAGATATTTAGAAATGGATTCCATTCATTAGGTGAGAAATCAAATTTGAGTTGATAAAAAAATACTATAAAAATGGGTTAAGGGTAGTGCTGAATTATTGAAACAGAAGTCACTATTTGTTATTGAGTCCAGCTACCATTGAGTTTCCTACCAATAATTTTGTGTTAGATGTTAGGAAATAACCTTATGAATTCAAATTATATACACCACAAAAAACACCTTTTGGGAACAATATTTGTTGTGCTAAATTCAAAAAATATTTAGCAATTTGTTCAAATAGGGGATCAAATAGTAAGCAAAGGTGTGCGGTGTGCCATTGAAAAACAAAAGAGTGGTATAGTCATGGTATGTGTAGAATAATTAGCAAGATGTTTATTTTTAAGAAGCCAAAAGATATATTAAACACAAGGAGATCCAATTAAACAAAAGATGTACTCCCTCCCTCTGTTTCTAATTATAAACAAATTTTACTTTTTAGGTTCATTAAATTAATGATGTATATGGTTTATAATATGGACTACATACATCATTAATTGAATGAATCTAAAAAGTTAAATTTATTTATAATTTACAACGGAGGGAGTACCTAAAAAGAATTCAGAAAAAAGTTTAGAATACAATAAATATATAAAAACATCAAGAAATGACATTAGAATGTGGAGATGCCTAAGCAAACAAACGGCTTACTCCACAAAGCATGAAAATCATAAAAAAAAAATAAAAAAAAAATTAGGCCTATGAGCTGCCTTCAACCAACATCAAGAAAGAGATTTAATCATGCCTTTCAAATCTTAGGGTTACATTCCTTTCAAATAACCTAAATACAAGGCAACCAAATTACTTAAAAATAATGACGAAAGTCTTTTATGAACAACTGACTTCCACTCAACTGCATAACATGCAAACCAAATGGAGGAACGTTACAAATCCCCAACCAATGCAAGATGGAAGACCAAATTTTGCAAAATAAATAAATAAATCACAATCCATAAACAAATGGCTAATCGATTCCTTCTTCCCACAACCACCATAATAGTCTAGTGACATTTAATGAAGAGATTCACGATGAACCAAATTATCTTTAATCGGTATTCTTTTATTAATCTCCAGGCAAGAGACACCGTTTTATTTCAGATGATTATGTGAAAGGCGCTTGAACAAGCTGCTCATCAAAGATGAACATATTACAGGCTCCTTTTAACGTATAACCTTGTTGAGGATCATGTTTCCAAACCTACGTGTTTGCTACACAATCCTACAAAACAATGTTCTTCAACAAAGAACAACTATACATATAACAAATGCTATCCTACAAAATTAGCAAGATGTCTATCACCTCAATCTGTACCTTCAAGGAGATCGGTATGTATGATGATGTATGTGTCCATTGGGGGTCTACTATATAATGTACATGTGGTCTATTGATACAGTGTCTGTTAACAAACCTAAATTTTTCTGTGGCCTTTTATGGTTGTGTGGTTACTATGGAATTTGAAAATATTCTTATTATTTAGAAAATTGAGCACAAAAATTTTCCTTACGAAAAAAAATAGGTATGCAACTATTTTTAAGATTAGCAACTGATTAATTAATAGACGAAAAAATAGGTATGCAACTGATTAATGTGCTCTAATTTTTAGGATGTCTATGGATTAAGTAATAAGTAATAGATTGTAATGTATTGGATTGATGTATCTACTTTTTTTGGTTGTGGTCGGGGTTCGAATCTCAAACTTTATATATATTATACATTGTTTCTATCAACTGAGTTAAGCTTACGAAGACTGATTGATGTATCTACGAATACTACACTTTGATTAAAATATTTTTGATTATACAAAATTATCATAAAATTCAAACTAAATGATTGTGAGCCTTTGGTGAGCATTGGAAAATCTAAGAACATGAACAAAAGCCAAGAAATTAATGACAAAAACACTGTCACTAATAGAACCCCATAATACCACATTTTGGTGTTAAGAAGTAGACAAGGGGGTAAAAAGGTACTAGACTGTAGCATTACTTTTTCATTACGTAGCCATTATTAGTTGCTTCAAGGTGAGAGGCTAATAAGATTAATAAAGTGCTTGCTCACCAAAAACAAAAAACTTAATAAAGTACAATCAGGTTACCTTTTTTTTCTTCTTTACAACAATTTATTTTATTGAATGAGAAGAAATAAGTTAAAGTGGTACTAGATCTATACAATGATGTTAAAGGGAGAAGAGTATTTCATGGACGATGGTTAAAAATGAAAAACAAATAAATTTTCATAAAAAAGTGGTGTAATATATCGTTACTTGATCAAAAGTAACACCTTATATTTTAATGACAAAATTTTTATTTATGGATTTCTTAACCAATATTTCGATGGCGGCTGTTTAGTAAAACCTTAATGTTAAATTTAAGTAGTACTCATACCTCCCAGGAGAACATCCAATAAAGACATATCATTAAAATAAATGCAAGTTACATAATCGTACAATCTATTGGAAACTTGAACCATATTCATAGTAGATACACGAAAAAGAAAATTGTTGTTCACATATTTCATAAGGCTGAAACACACATATAAAAGACGAAAATGTCCCTCGGCAGTTAACTTCTGCCGGTTTCGTTTTCCTCGACAATTAACTGTCGAATAATTGAACCAAGCCATTTTCGGTCAGTTTTTACCTATAATTCAACCAAAGCATTTCCAAAGGCAATTCTAGTCGTACAATATCTATACTCAGTCATAAACAAGAAAAATACATTATCTTTTACAATTGTCCATAATTAAATCAAACCAACATTTGGTTCAAATCACACAAACTTAAATCCCTACTTACATTCTATGCCCATACTTAAACAACACATTATAACTCATTACATATCGTTAAATTAAATCCCTACTTACATTCTATGCAGTTACATATGGAACGAACATACATATATAATATATTATCTTCCACCATATTCCGAAACAGAAATCCGACGTCACTATCCTCGCAAATAAGCCAAGGCATATAGCTTGTTGTTTTCCATGCGTGTTCATCTCTATCTTCTCCTAGGTCTATGCAAGGCATTTGAACAAATAAGTGACATATATATTGATTTTCACCAAGATGCTCAAAATAAGTGTTAAGTTGTGTCTTCAAATCATCTAGTGAGTTGGTCGGCGTTATCATAACCTTAACTGTCTTTTTCAAAGAAGAGTACCGAACATGACCTTCAATTTTTGCAACCCAAGACATGTTTAACTTCACAAAAGCTTTATGAAAAAAAATAATACATTAGGATGTAATTAAATGAAACGTAATAATCAATAAAATGTATATAAAATGCGTAAACATTAATAAGGAAGAAATTAGTATGCACTAGTTTCACCACATAAAAGTCATATTATCATATATTTATAAAAATTACATAATGTTAGTTAAATATTGGCCACAAAAAATTGGCATTACAATTTCGACCCCAAAATATACGTCGGTGTAATTTCTACCCAAAAAAAGGACTAACACCGACAAAAAAATCACTCATTAAAGACCAATTGATTGGGGGAGATCAAGTGAAATAGAATCTTCCTCATCTTCTGCAATAACTTTAAATTGTTGCTTTGGTTTTTCGGGAGTGTCCAACGAAATAGGTTCTGCTTTGTTTGATTCCTTTTGTGGTTGCGACAGTTTCTCTCCACTTTCAATAATCATGAGCTTTCAGAACAAATCATGTTGATCTAAATACTCATCTTCCTATGTCACCGCATCTTGATTCTTGTGATTGTGCCGCTTCGTAGATGATGGAGGTAGTGGACAACCATCCTTCAGAAAAATAAGCACGAAATGATTCGAAATTAACCCAAGGCACATGATGGGAGTTTTTTGCTTAGGCGGCGGTGGTGGCCCTCTTAGTGGGAAAAAAGATTCTGATTGTCCATTTTCAAGATTTGTCAACAAGACCACATACCTTTTGTAATAATTAGCAACAATGTGTCCCATGTTCGGAAAAGTCAACCACTTATCAACATGTGCAATACCACTCATATTTGCGGGAGGATGTATGCCGTTTAAAATGTAGTTATAACGATCCTCACCCGCACATACTCCCACATAATCATCTCTGTGATCTTTCAACTCATGAATAAGATGTCTATGAATCATGATATGACTTTCTTTGGTCAATCCCATGAACTCAGCTATAGGCCGAAATCCACAATGTCCATCGCCTATAACATCCACCACTTTTTAAATAAATGGAACCATGAACCTTGACATATAATCAATAGGGCTCATAACCGGAATAGATGTTGAAACCGGAATAGGCTTAGGTTTTGGATACTGAGTAAGTGGTGGAAGTGGGGAAAGTGATGTTTTACCAAGACGATCACCTCTTTTTCTAGAAAATGATGAAGTTATTGGTGACGGGGACGGTGCCTTTGCTGTGTTTTTCCTAAGTTTTCCTTGGCAGTTGACTGCCGAAGTTACTTCGGTAGTTAACTGCCGAAGTCCCCATAATTCGGCAGTTAACTGCCGATGAGTCCCATGTTAGTGATTTACATGAACTGACGTAAAAAAAACACCAAAAACAACTAAAAATCAACCGATTAAAATGCTTAATACATGATTTTTTACGTCAAAAGTGTGTTGATACCTCCTATGCTTGATGCTTCAATGATTTTGGAGCAAGATTTGATGAAAAAAAAATTAGATTTGGGGGATTAGATTGAAGCGGTATGGAAGTTGATGAGGAAATAGTGTGTAGGGGGAGCAGGTGGCTGTTTCATCTGATGAAACAGCGTCTCGGCAGTTAACTGCGGAGGAATTCAAAATCCGGCTGTAGTTTACTACCAAAGAAACTTCGGCAGTTAACTACCGAGGAATATTGAAACCGGCGGAAGTTAACTGCCGAGGGATATTTGCGTCTTTTATATGTGTGTTTCAGCCTTATAACTTGTGTATACAACAATTGTCCACGAAAAATATTCATAGTGGCAAATCCCCACATAAAGCAACATACCAATAGCCAGCCCTTCCACATCGGTGGCCTTGAGTTTGGGCAGAGAGTCGGCCGCCTAGGGTATATTTTTTTAGGCTTACCAAAATTATTATTTTTACTTAGCAGTTAATAATATATACATAATTTTATTTTTAACTCGTTTTGATTAATTCTATTAAAAATATTTTTAGAGAACCTTAGTTATGAATGAACCTTTTGCATCTAAAAATATAAGAAGAAAATTATTTGAATAATTAAAAGACAACACCTTTATCGATTCATCCATGACATCAAAAGTCTTAGGATGAGTTATGTCCTCCGCGATTGTTCAATTTCCTTTTAATAAACAAGAACTCACATCATGTATCATGCCTTTTAATTTCTCAAATATAAGATACGATTCTTTTCATACCATTGAATAACTTATGTATCCGGTATTCATTATATAAACCAAATACATAAGTTATTCAATTAATCTGAAGAAAAAACATCTCTTATATTTAAAATCGAAACGTTATTCAATTAATTTAAAAAAAGAATTTTCTCTTATATTTTAAGCCAAAACGAGTACTTGTTTAAGAGGCAAATCTCCACACCAAACATCCTGCCAATAGGAGTCCCTCCCCCATCTACTATCGTACCTATAAGCACTGCAATTGTACACTAGACTTTCCACCACAAGCATGTCAATCTATGTGGAAGTGAATAGAATCACGTTACTAACATTGTCACATGTATCATGCCTTTCAATTTTCAAATACGCTTCTACATATTGATTCAATATTGTTAATCAAACAACCTCACATCTTTGTAAATTAAATTATTGTATTTAATATTCCAAACAGAAATTTCGATTTATGATTTGATCAAATCTAAAAATTAAGTAGATATATGCCATATGTAATTTTGTACCTTCAATATTTAATTTGATGAGTACACAAATCTCAGTTATTGGATTAATCTACTAATTGATTAATTAAAGGAATCCCTAAAGATGGACGGGAGGGGCGGCAGCACAGGACAACATTTTTTTAGAGGCATCAATTTTCTTTTAGAGGCATCGACATTATTATTTTTGCATAGCAGTTACTAGTTAGTAATATATAGATATATTTTTGTTTAATTCACTTTGATTAATTTTATTGAAAATATATTTTTAGAGAACTTTGATTATAAATGAATCTTTTACAACAAAAAATGAATCTTTGATAATTAAAAGGGCACACTATTATTGTTTCGCCTAGGACACCAAAAATCTGAGGCTCGACCTGAGTACATGCATGATGCATGGGTTGTGACTTGCGATGTATGTTATGCATGCTCTAATGCTGATTATGGATAAAAGTGGTTTAGTAGAATAGAGATCAATTCCTTACACCACCATGGAGAAAGAATAGGACATCTACAATAATTGGCAGGACTGACCCAAAGGTGAGGTCACTAAAGTCCTTACTCCTTAGGCCTCAATAAGAGATGAACCCCATAGCTAGAGACATTGCAATTAAAATATAAATAATGGTAATATTTTTAAGTTTCACATACGTATCAACAGGTGAAACCTGTTCACTCATTTTTCCAATGCTACAATGTCATTGCCACCACTTTGCAGCTATGGAATTTTGAGTGTTTGGTTCCAACTGAAAAAATAAAGCTCTAGTAATTATTTACTTGTTATACTTCTTCCACTACTAATTGCAAAATCATTAAAAGAAATGCTAGCTAGCTCATAACCAAAACTCTTTAAATAAACCATTCTTAGTATAAATCAAGTACTAAAAAACTGTTTTGTACCAAAATAAACTGTTTACATAAACCATGTCTGGTATAAATCATATTGCAAATAGAATTTTAAATATTTCATTTTGTAAAGTTCAAGATCATAACAATTGTCATATGTATTTTATCGTACTCGTACAAGACATTTAATGTGGACCCGAACCAAAGGTGGACAATTGGACATCACTATTTTAAATATATTTTAATAATATATTATATTTATTTTCCTTTTTTTATTGATTTAATGATTTCATTTGTTACTGAAAATAGTAAGAGCTCACCTTTAAACCGTTAAAACCCTTGATTGTGTGTTCCATTGCTCAAATTCAAACTAGATATTCAAAATCTCTCGTGTAATATTTAACGAAAATTCAAAAATTACATCACATTTTTTTTTATTAAAGAAACATCATATATAACTAACTTGATTAGTACAAAATAAGAAAAACTTATCACTTGCTTGATGTATATGGAAAAATAAGGAAATTATATAAATAAAAGGATTTGTCAATAATTCAATATAATCATTGTTATTTTGTTACCATCTCAAGGTGGATTTTCCTATTAACAAAATCGAGAAAAAACAAAAACTGTGCAAGAAAAGGACAAATGAGCTACAAAAATAAAAGATGAAATAGAAAGTCTTTCTTTAACCTTTATTCTTGTCTTTATAAAGCAAAACATAACTATATAATGTATATGCATGATCAAAAGCACTTTCTATATATTCAATATTACTCCATCCTTCAAATAAATATATTAATATTACTCCACTTCATTTGCATGTCACACATCAAGACTCCATTTTCCAAGACACTAGTTTTTACTGTTTCAAATTATAAAATTATAACTTAAAAGATAAAACTCAACCACGGTAGCTAGTTCACATGACCATGTGAAACTAAGCATAAAAAAAAGAAAACAAAAATCTAATGAGAAAAAATGAGGGAAAAAATTATAATACAAACTAACACAAACTAAGTAACTAGCTTCTTGAGAAACAAGATATATACATAAATTTTTTGCAATCACACAAACAAGTGGAAGAATTAAGATCACCAGCCTACACTCAATAATCTCACGCATTTGCACATATAACACATATCGATAGTGGTTGGGTCGATATCAATCAATCTAAATTTCAAACTCTATTTTAGTTTAAGAAAAACAAAATCACCTTTAAAATTTAAGCAACTCGATCTCAACTCAACGACCACTTATATGTGAAATTATCAAATTATCAAACTACACGAATGTATGAGATTGTCGATAGTTGTCAAAAACAATCCACAATACATGCAAATTTGATAAAATACATCGCATTACATAAAACATCCAATCAAATTAAACTTTCTCAACCACATAAGTATAAACAAAACCCTTAAAAAAAATATAAACAAAAGTTACATATATTTAGCCCCCTTGAAAGAAAAATTGCCAAAAGGACCCCTATTAAAGGTTAAGTACTAAAAGTAGTACTATATGCAATAATTCAAATAAAAATAAAAATAAAAATAAAACCAAAAACAAAAATAAAAATCACACACACAAAAAAGGGTAGGTGACTAATTAAGAATAGTAGTTCAAGACCACAGTGAAAGTAGCGTGTTTTCTGGGTCATGCATTGATATCATGTTCAAATATCCACCATCACCATAACCATAACCATTCTCTTCTTCATTCTCATAAATGCTATTATTGCTATGATACCAATAATCAACTGGGTCAAAAAACACAAACTCAGGGTCTAATGACTCAAAACATGTTCCTAGTCTTGGTAACTCAACAATCTCACCAAGATCTTCCGGTGTTGATGAAGACGACAACGAGGAGGAGGAGGAGGAGGAAGAGGAAGACGATGGTGCCGGAGAAGGAGGAGGAGGAGGAGGAACCATAGACGCGGCTTTAACCGCGGCAGCTTGAACATCTCTTGGAGAGTTAGAAGCTGGTCTAGGAAGTGTAGCTGAAAGTTCGGGGAAGTTAAGGATTGCAGATGAGCCTTTTATAGTAAGTGCAGCTGCATCATGTGCACGGGCTGCCATTTCAGCAGTTGCGAATGTTCCAAGCCAGATTCGGTTTTTTTTTCGTGGTTCGCGGATTTCAGAAACCCATTTTCCCCATGTTCGCATTCTTACACCTCTATAAACTGGATGCTTAGTGTTAGTGTTGTTAACATTGTTGTTGGTTTCTCTTTCTCTCTTTTTTCCTCTTTTTTCTTCATCACTTGAAGAAATCAATGGTTGTTGTGTTGGTGATGAAGGTGAAGAGGGTGAATAATCAACCATTGTGTTGTTTTTGTTTTGTTGATTTTAAGGAATAGAGTACTATGATAATGAGAGGGGGTGTAGTTTGTAATGATAGTGAGAAAAGGGGTGTATTAGTGTTTTGGGAAGGAGGGAAAGTTATTTAGGAGAGTGTATTGATCTGTGTGAGAAGAGATGATGGAAAAGGGAAGAAATGAGAGGTTTTAAGTAGAGAGGGAGAGAAGAGTAGGGATATGGAATGGAAGAAAAGATAAACGTGGGGTTGAATATTGTAATTTTAAGGACCCCTCAAGAAAGACCCACACGAATGGCTCTCCTTTCTAAACCACATTATGGAGTTTGGAACTTGGTGGTGGTTTAGTGTGGAGTGAGATATCATATCAATATCAAATATTTGTCAAATATATATGGGCATAGACCAAGTATTTGTAATATATTCATGCTTCCACATGTATTAATGCATGTGCAATCACTTTTAATAATTTGATATCTAATTTGTTAGAAGCTTCCTACCAAACAAAAAAGTATGTTAGATGCTTATAAATAAAACATGTCAAAAATTTGGGTTTATTCTAATTCAAATATGACACAAAATCTGTTAATAAAATGAGTGCTATATACATCTCACTTTAAGATCATATATATTTCATATAAACAATAAATTGATCGAAGTGATAAGAAATTTTAACCCTTTAAACAAATAGTCGTGAGTTTGATCTTTGACTTATACACTCTGAAAAAAATACATATATTGTTAAATTACAAGAACAAGTTAAATTACTATTTAAGAAAGGAGAATGTTAACCATTGTTCTTAGGGCATTGGTTAAAGTACTAAAATAAATAAGTTTGTATCGAAAAGTGGTGTAATTATTGCTAAGGAAAAAATAAAGATTTGTATTTCTAAGACAAAATTTTTATTAATGGAATCTTTAATCATTACTTTTAGGACACTGGTTAGCAAAACCCTTTAAAAAATTATAATTATAGTTTTTTTTTTAAATTATAATTATGGGTGGGTCAAATACTTTATTTATTTATATTGATGTGGGATGGATCATAGAGGTGGTGAAATAGGGAGGAAGGTGATGAAAATGCCTCTAAATGGTGTCACAAACAGACAGGCTGGCAGATGCAGAGACGGCTCTGGAGACTTTGCATGGTGGCAGACATCAAGTATTATTCATTAATATACGTAATAAAAAAAATACATTAATAATAATAAAAAAATAATATATATTGCCTAAGCAATCCTTTTCTCTTTATTCTACATGGAATATTTATATCATTATCATCATAAGGTCATCATAATTAATTGATCACTTACCTCTCTTCAAACTATCTTAGCAATTATTAATTATCTTTACAGTTCAGTGATTATTCAGTTAGAAGATCAGGGATCGGGTTGAATATTAACTAGTATTCATTAACCTTTCTTTTCCTTTTTCTCACCTATATATATGACCCCTATGTCTGTGTACATTATTGGACAGTGATAATACTATTCTTGTCCTAACCTCTCTCTTTAAGATCTGAATTCAGAGCTACAAACAGCATGTAGTAATTATATTAGGTTATCTGATCTTAATCAGATGGTGTAGATTTTTTTTTTTCATTTTTTTTTTTTTAATTTATCCTAATTTAAACTTAAAGTTTGAATTGTTTGATATGATCAAACGTCTAAATATGACTACTGCAGTGCAGTCATAAGGGTTCATGTACACACTACTCTGATCCCTCTCTTTATCTCTTCATTTGGGTACCATTATATAAAGAATAATGATATTTAATTTGTACGGTTATTTTGTGACAACTTTTGAGATAATTTTTTTGTATTTTTGTTTTGTTTTTTTGCAACTTTTGAGACAAATTTTTTTTCTCTTTTCTTATCACTAAAAAACAATAAAGAGGGATAAATAAAGAGAAAGAATAAAAACACAACGTGAATGTGAGAGAAAAAGTTGCAGTACAAAAGTTGTACAAACAAATCACTATAGGAATTTGAGGAAGAATCTATTTCTTCAAAGCGTCGTCACATATTATTTCTCAACTAGAGTCTCTTTTTAAAAAGTTTATTTGGGGGTGTGGGAGTGAGGAAACGAGGAAAATACATTGGATTAAGTGGGATAAAGTATGTAGACCAAAGAAAAAAGGGGGTTTATGAATTAGGAATTTGAGATTCTTTAATCTAGCCTTCTTAGGAAATGGTGGTGGAGGGTGAAGATATAGACCGATTCATTATGGAAATTGGTTATAAAGCAAAAATATGGTCATAGATTGTAGATGATAAACAAGAATACTTCTTTGTGGTGGAGAGGTTTGAAGTCTTGTGTTAGTTTATCGGGTAGGAGTGGGGTAGGTTTGTTTGATGAGAATTTAAGAAAAGAAGTTGGAGACGGGAAAAACGCTAGATTTTGCTCGGATCCATGGGAGGACGGAGAAATTTTACGACATCGATTTAATAGACTCTTTGATGTAGCGGTGAATAAAGAGATTTCACTGGAGGAGGTGGTTCTAGATGAGGGGGTGTTAACCATGGAAAGTGGAATTGGAGAAGAAGGTTGTTTCATTGGGAGGAAGAGTTAGTAGAGGTTTACAAAAGCTTGATCCTACGGAGTGTTAACAAGGTAGAAGAGGAGAATTAATAGAAGTGGGGGGCGGGGAGATTCGATGTACACAGTTAAGGAAACTTGTTTTTATTTGGGTGAAGGTGAAAACGAGGATGTGTTGTGGGCTAAAGATGTGTTGAACCCGTTGACACCATTGAGATTAGAGGTGGGAATCGGCTATGCGGAGCTAGATTTTGTAAGGCCTAAGTCTGACATGTCAAAAACTCTAAGGCCTACGACTTATCATATGCTGACTTTTTAGGCCCGAGTCTGGCCTTCTGAAACCCTGATATGACCTCCTAGCCTATTTAAAAGCCTATTTCATATGAACATCTTTAAAGAAGTAATATGATCTAAGGTTAAATACACTAGTGAACTAATAGATCAATGATATTAAACACTCTTTTGATATTTAACATGAAGTTTTAATGAACTTTACTATATATTATATCATATTTCAATTCTTATTTATAATAATATATTTAAATATGCGAAAAACTAAGGTATACTAATAAGCTTGAATTTCTGTAAATGTTAATAAATTTATAATTTAATTCATAGTAGAATATATAATATTATTAATATATATCTAAGTAGGTCGATTTAATAGACCTAAAAGGCATTTTTAATAGCATGTGGTCTGACCTTTTATATTAAATAGGGTTTTAAAAATTACAAAGTCTTCTCTATTTAAGAAAAAAGTCTGCCCTGATCTGACCGATCATAGGCTAGGCCTTAGGCTCCCGTAGGCCGGCCTGGTCTATTCCCATCCCTAATTGAGATTTGTCGGTGCTGGTTTGGAGGCTATTCCTTCATAGATTACCCACTGAGTATTAACCTAAGCCTCAGAGCTGTTATGTTGAATTCATCGTTATATTCTGTTGGTGACTACAATATGTTGGAGACTATGAACCATATCTTTTTTAATTGTCCTACTAGTCGAGATACCCATGCTGAGCACATGTAGCGCGGTCGGGCCGTGCGGCTAACGTGTGTCGTTGTGTGATGAGGTGTCTGTTGGCGAGAACAAACATAATACTAAACAATGCTATAATAGGTGAGTAATTTTAACTAATTCAACCAATTATGTAGCGACAAAATTAGTATATTATAATAGGTGAGTAATTTTGGGTTTCGGTATCAATTATACTCTCTTTGGGTAATATTGGTAGTGGAAATGTTGTATGAGATATCTAAAAAAAATCTTTGATATAGTATTTCTGTAAAGTCTTAATTTATTTTAATTAATTTTCAAAACCGAGTTATAAAAAAAAATCAAAGTATTAGGCACAGACAATACAACAACTTTGACAGTTGTTAAGTTTTTTTATGTATGTGTATGATGTAGTATCAAAAGTAAGTATTTTTGTGCACGTTTACACAGGGACTGGTGCGATATTCAAGCCGTTCAACAATTGATATCGTTCTAAACTTATGGTTCAAATGATTGATTGATTAAAAACTAATCTAAATTGGAATATAACAATAAAATTGAGACGAGGTAGGGCAATTCACGCCTGGGGTTGGAGTCGTTGACCAAGCATTAAATAGTGCATTCTTATGATCGCTTAAACGGATTCTAGCTTTACTCAATATTATCACATATCGCTCAACAACAACATTCGTGTCCAAATGATGGCATGATTTCTATTGAATCATTTAAATGTCAATTTCCCAAACTATTAAACGATCCAATAGTCGATTGCATCGTTGTATTGTCGATTTCCCAAATTATTAAACGATACAAAAGCTTTGAGTTCCAATATTCAAAGTGATTATCAAAACCTAAATTCCATGTCTAGAACTTTGACGTATTGATAGATGATTATTCTAACCTTAGATTCAAAAACATCTTTCAACATCATTTCAAATCATAAATATAACATTAAACACAAGAATAAAATCAACTTCAAGTAAAAATTGCTAGAACCATATATTTAAGGATAAAAAATAATTCATATTAGCTTGATCAAGTACCTCTAACCCAAATGGTAGATTTAGCTACATACTTTCATAGTAGCCTTGCAAAAATGGAAGAAAATATGAAGATTCATGACAAGACTCATGATTTCTCTACAAATCTTGGGAAGAATGCACTTCTAACACTCTTGCTTCATGTTTCTCTCTCTAGAAATGCCCCCCTTCTCTCTCTCTCTAAAAATCAGAAAATATGAAAAAAATTGAATGAATCCCTTAGAAGTGAGAGAAAAAGCTATTTATATGTGGCTGAATCTGTCAAACTCGCTTAAAGCCAAAAACTCACCTAAAGCGAGTTGCACGAAATCTGCTCTGCTCCAATGGATGGGCTCCACGTGTCCCTTAACCTCTTGAACTTGCTTGACTCGCTTAAAGCACGCTTAGAGCGAGTTGGCTCTGGACAAATTTTGCTTAAAGCCAAAAACTCGCTTTAAGCCAAAACTCACATGTAGCGAGTGAGCTTTTACACTTTGGTTGATTTTTGGTCCTTGATTGTATTTTCCTGCACAAACAAGGAGTAGAGTAAGGCACATAAAGCATAAATGGCATATTTGCATAACATTGGAGATTTTCCATAGATAACTTGCAAAACAAATCACTAAAGTGCCTAAATTAACACAAGAAATATTTTATTTTTGAGCACTTATCAGTGTATACATTAGATTAGTGTTTAAATTGGGTCACATGTATCAATTATACACGCTTTGGATAATTTTCGTCAATTTAGAGTGAGTCATTGAAAGTTGGTGATTATATTTAACAAATTAATTTCAAAGATGTCACTATATTTAATAATTTCCTATTAATTTAATCTCTAACATATACTTAAAAAAAATACGGGTGTCGATCATGGCATCTTTAGACACTTATGAAGCTTCACTGCTGCCTATATCAATGGATTTTGGAACTTATAGTGTATTTATAGGAAGTAATATCGGTCTTCCTACTCCATGTGATTTTCTTTTTATGGAAAATGATATTCAAAGCGAAGGAATATCAAGCGAAGTACTTCATAATACAGTTGGCATATTATGATTGCATTGGCTTTCGTTGAATTCCAGCAACCCCTATGTTTTGCGCTGAACAATATTGAATTTTGACTAAGGCAATTGTGATTCGCGAAGCTATCATGATTTTTTCTCTCAGGAGATATAGCATTCCTTTTTTTTTTTTTTATTGGTTTTGGATTTAACTTGATTAAAGTTGGTCTTTCAACCTGAATCAAATAAACACCGCACTAAGATGAACAATAATAAAACATACTAGTAAAAAACGAAAAATTAAAATAAACAGAGTCATGCTAAAACGATGAAATCAAAAAACAAACGAAAAAGATCGAAAATATCTAGAAATCACTTATTTAACTAAAATATTAAGAAAACAATATGGAGGAGGTACTTTCAAGTGGATATTGACCGTAAAGCATCTCTATTCAATAGATTAAAAAGAAGAAAAATAGTGACGACTACGGTTTAGAAGGATAAAAGAGATAGAGAGAAAAAAAAATTGGTTATAAGAGATTTTTTTTTGAAAGAAAAAGGTTATGAGAGATAAATTATTAAAGATAAATTTTCTACGTTTTTTCTTAATGGTTTCTTTAACATGCATATTAAAACATTTCGAATTAGGAGGTCAAAGAAATTTACCTTTTCCCTCACATGCGATGTTCCTTAATGGATGATAGACATGACTCTCTACACTTCTTTTGTTATCTTGAAACTATTAAACTTTTTTTGGGTGAAGAAAATGAAGCTAACACTTGTCATATCGACTTCTTGTAATACTGCACAGCAAGTTTCTTTTGGACAAACAAAAAATGATATATCGAAGTAAGCCTCACAATATCATATTGTATGTTTCATTTTAAACTAAGTGTCACTGGATTTGCAAGTTTATTCACACTAACGGAAATCATCTCCATGGATTTGGCCAAATAATATCATTTAAGGAGCACTCTTCATTCAATCCCCCCTCAATGTGATATCAATCTCCTTCTTCAAAATAAAAATAAAAATATGATATCAATCTTCTTTGATAAATTAGAGTTCTGATCGGAAACATTGGCATCCTCAAACCACATATTCGAGGTGTTGTCGGTTTGGGATTTTTTTTTTTTGCGACTCACGGTTTTGTCCATTGTAGCTGTTTCGGTGAGTGTAGGTTTTGTACATAGTTTTAAAAATCGGACCGGTCATCGAACCGGTAAAGGTAGCGGGTCACTGGGTCATTGGTCGAACCATTGAGTCTGGTCGAACCACATGAAAGAATCAGATTGAATCGGATGACTCGGTCATAAAACTCGGTCTCTATAAAGTTGTTGTCTTTATATTTAAATAGGATGACTCGGGCCATACAAAATATATATAACACTAGTAAATGATAAAAAAAATATCACCAGATAAATTAAGATGATTTCAAAAATTTGTTCTTCAAATTCATTTTCATCTACTAAGACAATATTATCTGATCAAACACACACTATGAGTATAATAAATTAGAAACATTTTGAGAAAGAAAAAAAAAACTAGAAACACTTAATTTTAAGTATAATAAAATAGAAACACTTTATAATATATTATGAAGTAAAATTAAAAAGAAAGAGAGAATACAAGTTTTTTTATTTTATTTTAAGAAAGACAAAATACAACAAGTTAAAATGTTATAGCTGTAGCATTTGGTATTGTTAAATATATATAATCAATATCAACCAAAATAATAACACAACGTAATGCATTGGTGTGGTGTAGTGGTGTTTAGGGATGGCAAAGCGGGCCGGTCCGTCTTGTCTAAGCCCGCTAAAACTGAGACGAGACGAGTCGAGTCAAATTTTGTGACCGAGTCCAAAATCTCACCCCGCCCCATTTAGTGGCGAACTTGCGAGTTGGCGGGCCGGCCCGCCAAACAAAAAACATTTTTTTTACAACTTAATTGTTACAAAAAAAACTATGTTGCTTTTATCGTAACAAAATATAAAAGAATAGGTAGCAAATAAATTACTGAAAAACAAGATAATTATCAAATTGTCGAATTCAACATCATAACTAATAGTAGCAAATAAGGCAAATGTGCAACGTAAAACAAATCATAAAATAAATCCAACAACCAAGATAAATTCAAAAGTATAAAATAAGTCTCAAAATAAATCTAATAACAAAAATAAATCCAAAAGCATAAAATAAGACTCAAAATAACAAATTGAAACACGAGTTAAGCGGGCCGCCCCACCCCGTGCCCGTCCCGTTTCCAACGAGTCAAGCGGGCTGGCCCGCCCCGCCCTGTGCCCGCCCCGTATTTTAACGAGACGAGCCGAGCCAACTATAGAAAGCGAGTTCAAAACTTCAACTCAGCCGCCAAAAATAGCGGGCCAAACGGGCCGGCCCGGCGGATCAGACTCGTTTTGCCACCCCTAGTGGTGTTAGCGCCTAGCATATAGTCTTCCAAACTGCTGTTCAATCCCTGCCAGGCACAGTTTGCATTTTTTTAATATATAAATAGTTGTTCATTCCTTTAACCCGGTTAGCTCAGTAAACCGCCTGTTTGCCGGTTTCAAGCGAGTTATTCTTGTTCACGTCGGTTCGCACCGATCTGATAGAATATCCGATCCATAATCAAAACCGAACCGGTCACTCCTCCAGTTCATGGTCGGACCGATTGAACCGGCCGGTCTGGTCCGGTTTTCAAAACTATGGTTTTGTACATAATCTATCCTAAATATTAATTCTCAAACAGTGTGAGATTTTTTTATGTGCTATAACAATTGTCCTCCAATTGAGATTAAGGGACTAAATGACATATGGCTTATTAGCTAGGTTCCATTGTTGACACCAATGTTCCAACCACAAGCCACATTTTTGAGATATTCTTGCTTTTAGGCATTGTGTGTAAGTCATAGGTTGAGGATTTGTATGTATTGCTAAATAACTACTTAATCTTAATTTTCGAGCAATGTAAGACTTTTCGATGTATCCAAATATAATGCAAATACAAGTAAGGAGTTAACAAAGAAAGAGAGAGGAACAAACACCAAAAATAAAAATAAAAAAAGAAAGAAAATGGTAACAAATGCACGTACGACACTTGATAAGAAATTTAAGGTATAATTTTTTTTTATATTTGTGTATTCAACATATTAAAACATCAAAAAACAACTTTTTCTACAAAAAAGTTATCAATACCAAAAAAAAATCAAATGGAATACGAAGATCGAGATTACTTCCTATAAATACATTGTAGGTTCCAAATTCATTCATATAGAGACCTATTTGATATTAAGTCGTTAAACATAATTATGACCAACTTATCAGTTCAAATGTAAATGTTTCATTCAAGGTGATATGGGGTGTAAGTGGTTCGGACAAAACCAGCAAAACCGAAAGTTCAAACCGAACCAAACCAAAAAATATCCGACCTTGTTTGGTTCGGTTTGAAATCGATCCAAACCAATTGAAACCGATCTAGTTTGGTTTGGTTCATGGTTTTTCATTTCGAGATCCGTGAAACCGATGAACCAATCCGATGATAACCACACTCCTTATTTTACTAATATTATCCTACCTCACACAAACGTATGGTTAGGCCCAAAATTAAACAAAATACTTTTTAATCCATTCATTTTCTCTTATCTTCATCTCATCTCATCAGTTGACGATTCACGTTGGAATTGGATTGATTTAGTTTGGATGTTTTAATTTAATTTCATGATGTTTAAATTTCAGAATGTTTTAATTTCAATTTGCATGGATTTGTTATTTTGACTATGTTTTAGTTTTAGGATGTTTTTTTTTTGGAATTTTTGTGTTTGTTGATGAATGATGCATGTATGGATCATGAATGATTAAAATATTTGAGTTTGATGATGTGGTTTTTGAAGAATGATGGACGAATGAATGTTGGATCATATGTATGAAATATTGAGTAAGGTTAGTTATAAAAAGTTGTTTGAAAAATAGAGAACATGAAAAAACAATATATGAAATATAATTATACAAAGATCTATGAAATATTTTGTGAGAATATGAATTTTTTTTAATTGTATTTTTAAATAAACTGATCAACCGAACCAATCCAAACCGATTAGTTTGGTTCGGTTTCTTTTTTGAAAAACAGTGAAAATCGAACAAATCCAAACCGGTGAAGGTTTCATAGGTCAGACATTTTTTTGACTGAAAACCAATCCAAACCGAACCGTTACACCTCTAGATATGAGTAGTGTCTTACAAACTCCTTTTAAAATATTCACAATCTTAAAAGACCTTTTGAAAGCGTCCTATGAAATCAATAACAAATTTGATAGTTTACTCTTTTTTTAATATACTAATTACCCCAAAACAAATTACTATATTTTAATTCTAGGTTCACATCTCCTTTTATATACTTTGTTTATGTTTTTCATTGAGTTACCTTTGAATTTTCAATAAAATTGTATATGCTTTATAGATTTCAAGTATAATATTTAAATCTATATTTGCACCCCCTAACATTTTAGGCAAACTCAGTCATTGCATATAGGAGAAAACTTGAAGATTAATATGTACTTCCTATGATATTCTTACCACTAATCTCATGGAAGGACTTCATCACTTTCATCCACATGTAGAGTAACATAGCAAAGATTCAATAATATCCCACAACCGATGGAGTTACAGATAAATTGGCGTTGGCATAAGGTAGTCCACATGAGGATGAAGAAATTAAGACCCATCAAGTCACCATAGCTGTTTCACAATTTCCATTAATTTCATATTCAATCATTCACATTCCCATGCCTTAAATCTACACCCTTATCAAATAAAAAGAGTACAAATCTCAGATCATCATACAAATCTTAAATGAAGCAAATTATTTTCCTCCACATGTACATATAAATAAAGATAACAGTAACTTGATAAAAAAAATAGATAACAGTAACAAAAATAACTATGATGTCATATCATATACTACACTATAATTTTGAATGTGGAAAACACCATAGAAAAGGGATAATAAGTTTGTCGTCTCTGTTCATTCTCTAATTTGTCGTATACATGATTTTATTTGAAGTGTAAAAGTCCAAATCAGTACAAATTATTTGATTCCCCTCTCTTTTAACTTTGGTGGACTAATTCCTTCGACTTTAAATGGAACCTCTCTAAATAGATGGTGAGATTAGACTCATCCGATCAATCGATTTTCAGATCATATGTTTGATTATTTATTTTTTAATTTTTAATTTTAATTGATTTTCTTAATCCACAAAACCTGAAATCCAACCCAGTAAAACATGGATTGGTTCATTGGTGTCAAAATCACGATTTAAATCGCAAAATCCAGGGTTTTTCAACTGTACACACCTTCAATGAGTCTAATCCATTGCAAAATCCAAAAACAAGAAAAACTCTATTAAGATCGCATCGAAATCACAAAATCGTGAAACCCCCCTGCGAAATCGCATGTTTTTACACGATTTTGAAGGATTCTAGAAATTTTTTTAGAGCAATGATATTTGAACAACCATTTGCTAACAACTTTTATGACAACCTCGTTTTTCTCTTTTCTCATTGGTCAAAAACAATGAAGAGAGAAAAAGGAAGAGAGAAAGAGAGAGAGTAAAAATATAATATGAGTATGAGAGAAAGTTGTTTAAAAGTTGTCAAAAAAGGTTGTACAAATATCATTTCTCATTTTTTTATATGAGTCAATTTTGACCTGATTCGTCCTTTGACCTCGTTTATACATTGGCTCTTTCTATAAAGAGTGATGCTATTTATCTAGAAGATTTGTATCCCGAGAGCACCACTAGAAAGTTTAAGCCAATCAAATGCCTGCTTGTCCACAAATCATGGGGGTGATGGATGAAATATAGGAAATGTATTCAATGCAAATTGCCTTATACCTCATTCGTTGTGATTTCGTGGCACAAAAAGTCGCTTGATATATCATTATCCTTCTATAAATTATCTCAAACCAACTTTTTTTTTCTTTCATTCTTTCACCACCAAAGCTTCGCTTCATTATACAATCTCATTCAAAATGAACCAAACCTAACCAGTTTCATTCCTTCCTTTTGTCTTCAATCATCATCGTCTAGCTTCGTAAAGCTCAATTTCCATTTCACCAACTTCGTCAAGCTCAGTTTTTCAAACGTCTTCGTCTTCTTCATTTTGTAATAGTCACTTACTCACTTATGATCAAATATTTTGTCAGGCATCTAGGATTTGCCTTTAAGTATTTTGTCAAGGGTCAAAGGTTGTTTAACATAATTATGAATACTAAAGAATATTTGACATCTAGGCTTTTAGTCATTTATGTATAAGTATTATGTGGACTTGAAACTTTGAGTCATTTATGACTATATGTCATTTATAACATATATTTAACATTATTTTTCTTTTGGTAGAATCCATCGATTTTGATTGCGACTTTACGATTTTTGATTTTGCTATCCTATATCAATTCTACAAAAGTAGTTGAGTAAATCCTTCGATTTCGATTGCAATTTTACGATTTTCAATTTTGTTATTCCCTTTTGATCTGAAGCAAAATCCTGATTTTGAGAATCTTGAATTGGATGGTCTAAGGTAACGTGTATCACATTTTAAACAGAAAGGAAAACCAAGTTGTTTCCCTCTATTATTTTTCTTCATATTGAAGTGAAATCTAGAGCATAATTTAACTTTTCTTGTAATTTGCTGCCAAAAAATCAAGCTTGTTGATAGAATTTTGGCAAGTGTACCAAAGTTATCGAAGTAATACTAAAGATCGTATCACCAGAACCGTTGTTAACTTCTAATTAGCAATTTTATTATTGAAAGAATGTATTAAATTTATGTTTGCTCTAGACAGTTGGATTGGTTTTTGTAACATAAACTGTTTAAAAGACGATAAAAGTTTTGGTTTTAGAAATCAAAGAGAAATATGGTTAAGACTTTCGAATCCTCCGATGTTCTTATATGGTAATTTTCACCCCAATTCAATCAATGTTCATCTAGTTTAACGATAGATTAACAAAGTAATTCTACTCAATCTCTTGACCTAGAATTTTCTCCGCAAGTGGCAACCCCTTAATCTCATAAGTGAATTCGAGGCCTTTGCAGGTTTTAAAGTCCGTTAATCCCTAAGTCATACCCTAATAATTGTCTATCTCTAGCTTAATTACTTAGGATAAACATATTACCTAGATTAGATTCAAAAGCCAGAGCTAGTGGTCATTCAAGTTCTAGGATCAATGTACACATTCAAGATGCTAGTGATAATAGTCAATCATAAACATATAAACAACATTAAACAGAAGGTAATATGAATTAAACTAGACTTTCATTGATATCCAGGGAGTTCATACAAATTAGGTATTCATGGAATTACATCAGATTCATCTAAGTCTCAACCACAAGGAGATTAGTTACTCATAGCTAAAATACAAGATAACTTATGCAAAAGTAAAGATTCATACATGTATTGGATAACTGACTATGAGTTTTGATGGTCTCCCACCAGATCTTGAGTGCTTCAGCTCATAAATATGCATTTTCTCTCTAAAATTTCAAATCCTTCTTGAGAAAATGAGTTTGCCTTATATAGGAACTGTGAAAATCGGCCACCGAAGTCATAAAATCGGCCCCCGAAGTCCTTATAAATTCAAATTTCAACTGCACGCTCCTGCGAAATCTGCACCCGATTTGTATAAATCGGCGGCCGAAAATTGTCGAACCTAAATGGTTCTTGGTGCCTCGAAATCAGCGCCCGATTGTATCAATGAGTTTCAGTTATTTGTTCCTTTTGGCTTTTAACTCCCAATATCACAGTTAGTTTCACATCAAAAATACATAAAAAAAAATGACTAAGAAAAGAGAGATGACCGAGTGTCATCATTTGTTTTAGAATTTTTTTTATCTTTCTTTCCATATACAGGATTTTGAAGGAATGTAAACTGTTGTTTAAAAAAATCGTACCAACACTCATATCTAAAAGTTTATTGGTTAAGATAAACCACTTATACCCCATATATATATATGTTGACATACATAGATGAGAAGAATATAAAATTTTGCTTCGTACATGTTTTTCAGATACTTATCATGAACGTTAGGAATATAATTTTGCTTCGTACATGATTTTCACATACATAGATAAGAAGAATATAATTTTATTTTGCTTCTTACATGCTTTTCACATACATAGATGAGAAATGTGTTTTTTCTTAGAAAGAATGGTTGGACCTAACACAACTTCACAAAACTTGTATGTGATGTGAGGATTCCAATGGATCACGGATGCTCTGATATGTGGGACTCTTTAACATCCCCTCACAATCATCACTATTGGGCCTGGTTCGTGGACATAAATAATGAGTTTGGTTCGTGGACCTAAATGGTGGGTGGCCCGAGAGCGGAGGCTCCGATACCATCTTAAAAATCGTGCTACGCTTAACACAATCTTACAAAACGGGCTTGTGAGCTAATGATTGCTCCTACTTATAAACACATGTTCAAACTATATTTTATCCGATGTGAGATTGTTTAGCATTTTTTTACACCAAACCGACATTAACCCAAAATATTTTAACGCTTTTGAACCTTTATACTATGATGATGATGATGATGATGATTTCCCTCTATCAGAGTCCGATATTCACGCTTATTTGTACTCCCTCTGTCCCTAGATCTAAGCACCCATTTGACTTTATTTTTGTCCCTAAATGTAAACCCTTTTTCAAATTACTAGATTCATTTATTATTTTTTTTCTTAAACATACCCCTAATTAATACTACTAACTTGTCTTGAAATATGAAAATCAAATTTAATTCACATACAAATAAAGGCTAATTTGATAATATTAACACTTAAAATAGACACATTAATTACACTAATAGCTTTTCTTATGAAATGTGTAAAATGTAAGAGGTGCTTGCATACAGGGACAGTGGGAGTATTTTATTTTCATTACCCTTGGTGCTTTTGCTGGTCATGTTGTAAAACGCTTGTATCACTCTTTTTTTTTTTTAATATATATCATTTTGTCATTAAAAAAAAATCTATATCTAAATAATGTTACAGCAATGTTACGTCGCTTAATATTGTTTTACTCGATTCATATTTTTTAAATTTTACCTTTAGATTGTAAATTTATATAATATAGATCTTTATGTAAAATCTTATACAAATCTAAAATAATTTGATATGTTTTTAACGGTGTTCTATAAAAACGAATAAACCATAATCTTTATGAGTCTCAATAACATCAAATGATTTCAGGTTTATATAAAATTTTACATAAATGATGTATATGATATAAACTTACAATCTAACGGTCAAACTTAAAAATTATGAATCGAGTAAAACAATATTGAACAGTGTAACATTATATTGGTGTAATTTGAACCCTCTTATGTATATATGGGACATTTTGATACACCCATGATTTTTTTTCCCGTGTCATGTAATTTTGATAATGATTGGTACACACATGATTAAATCATGCTTCTTGTTTTCTTACAATTGATTGCAAAATCTGAGAAGAGTACACAAAATTTACAACGACACACATTAGTATTAGTATACACTAGCCTCTTCAAAAAAAAGTATTAGTATACACTAGTTAGAATAAAGACGTAACATAGCTCCCAGAATATATCCCCCCTGTTGTTATGTATCTTAAACAGTAGCAGCTTAAATGATCTGGAACAGTTCCTTGCATTTTGTCTATGAATTATATGTATGTTTTTTTGTCAAGTAGCTTAGTGCCTAGAGCTCACACATTTAGATGTGGAGAAATGGAGTATCTAGGGTTCGAACCCTACCTTACATATAATATGCAATATCCCTATCAATTAAATTAAGCTTACTGAGGTAATTATATGTATATGAATGTACTAGACCATATGGTAAAACCATAAGTAGAATATTAACAGGTTCATTTTTAGCATGCTTTGCAGTCCGAAAATGTTAATTAGAGAATAAATATTTTAGTAAATTAGGATTTAGTTTTTATTTTACTTTTTATTTTGACCAAATAAAACAGGAGTTAGTTAAAAATTAGTTATTTTACATTCGCTTCATGAATATTTTAACCATTATTTTAAGAAAATTACTCTTCTCACTCTTGAAATTGTTCGAAAACAACCCTAACAACAGTTTATGAACAAGTTTATTTTATTATCTAATAGTTAGATGCACATGTGATGTCATTTTGGAGTTTACATTCATATTTCAGTTCTCAACTTTGTTTAGTCCGACAAAATAGCAAGTTCCAAAAATTATGTGATTGAGTTCAAATGATTAATGAACTTGCACTATGACAAATTGTTTGCAAGAATCTGAGTTCAATTCATGATGGAAACAATTTTTGGTACATCACTTACATCCCGATCGAACTCTAAATTACGATAATCCTTTTTCTCTAAGACACATAAAAGAGACAGCAAATTCAGATTTCATTCGCGACACTCAAAATCTTTGGGAGAGTCTTTTGTGCTTATAGAAAGAACAAAAAAAAAACATTTAAATCAAGGCAAATTCCATGGTACACCCACAAATTTGAGTGTATTGGTACACCAAATCATTAAATTAATAGTTAAATGTGTTATTTTTTGAAGAGAAAAATTGTTTTCTATCACCTATAATTATAATAATTAAATCTTATTTAC
>Ga0315914_1002582_pt1 | contig 27729 bp, 25 predicted proteins | sample MpolenodulesMG_FD_203920 | JGI IMG/M metagenome (GOLD analysis project Ga0315914, IMG submission 203920) | Medicago polymorpha root nodule microbial communities from Los Angeles, California, United States - elongated nodules | ecosystem: Host-associated > Plants > Roots > Nodule | place: USA...
GACTGCCCTACGGCTTTGCCCTTACCTGGGTTCCGTTCTGGCATTGGTTCATTAATTGGTACACTGGTTTTCACCTGAGCCATGGCAGGAAGAACACGCCCACTCCTCAACATTCGACTACTGTCGGCGATATTATCCACAATAACTGTAGTATTCAAAGGTATCTCTTTGTTGTCCTCTAGAATCGTACACTCATACTTGTACGGAATAGCTTTCTGGGAGGTATACGGTATAGGTCCAGAACAACAGATTACCAAAGGAGTTCTAACTGGTTTCACACTGCTGGGTGTTATCACAAGCGGTTCCCTTGTCTTGAACACCGGAGTAACAACACAAACATCCTTCTACCTCTTCTGGTTACCACAAGCTCTCTTTTGTCTAGCAACCCTTGTACATCGTTTTGAACTTGCACACACCCTCGGAATCTACTGAGCAAACCTCACAGATACCATGGTTGTGGCTGAACATAGCTGCCTCGCACATCCTGATGTGGATAGGAACCAAAGGAATCTTAATATCTTGAGCATTGAGAATGAGGCCATCTTCTGGACAGACTTGAATCATATTGACAGCGGTCCCGTGGGGTGGTAAAGGATTGTTCTGGACCACGGGATCAGGATCAGTAAAGGTTAACTCTTTGCTATGGATCAATTTTTGGACGTCTTCTTTGAGAGGAAAACAGTGTTCAATATCGTGTCCTGGTGCATTCTGATGGAAAGCACAGGTACGATCAGCACGATACCATTGGGGTAAAGGGTTGGGCACACGAGGGGGTGCGCGAAGTTGTACGAGATTTCTGGCCAAGAGGGAGGGTAACAAATCTCCATATAACATTGGTATCGGAGGAAATTGGTTTCTTGGAGGCCGAGGTTGTTGAGGTGCTTGTGGGCGAGGTTGTTGATGTTGTGGAGGGTAGTATGGTTGTTAGTAAGGTTGTTGTGTATTATATTGCGGGTATGGTTGTTGGTATAGTGGTGGATAATATGGTGGAGGCCTTTGAGGTGGTGGTGGTTGGTAGTTTGGATTTTGTGGAGCTTGGATATCAAATCTTTTATTTTTCTTAATCAAAAATTTAATCAATTTAACCGTCGCAAAGAAAATGGTAATATGGGTCTAGTGTAACTTAGATGCTACATGTGTGGAGCAGTAAGATTTGTTGCAAAGAGCTTTGCAAATACCAAGGTTCTGCAAGTCTAGTACGATTTGTTTTCATAAGCTGAAAGACAGATGCTTCGACATTTTTGTTAATTCAAGATCTCTTCCCAGCTGCAAATTAATAGCAACCCGATTAACCTTGGTTCAGCTATTGTGAAGTCTACTAATAGTTCATGTATTTTTCCAATACAAGGAAAAGTTTATGTTTGACCAAGAATGACATCATTAAAAAACAAAACGACGAGCATATGAACTGAAGAAAATGACTACGCCTATAAGTGCAATCTCACAATCATTGTCTATTAGCAGACAGCTTAGGCATGATTGTTGAATGAATGGAGTAATATGCGCCAACATTTCTTGTGGGTCACAATTAAAAAGTATAAAAGGAAAGAGGAAAAACAAATCGCAAACAATTTAAGTTAAGGTTGAACAAAGTAGGCTCAGATTCGCCTTTATTCAGATAGAAGAGTGAAGAGGTTTGCAAAGGCTGCGTCAACAGCAACTGTGCAAAGAACCACAAGAGTAATGTCACAGATAGAGTCACCTCGCCAGAAAAACAACTCTTCACTCAAAGTCTGATTAAATTGCTAAAATTATCATCACTGCCAAGTTATCCAAGAAGAAGAGGAAGAAACAGAAGTTGAAACAGACAGAGAAGGTTCTGATCAAGCAATAATTGAGAGAGAGAGAGAGAGAGAGATGAATCAAACTTTATCCCACTAAGTGGGGTCGGCTACATGAATCAAACAATTCCATAGTGTTCTATCAAAAACCATGCCGGTTTGTGTAGAGAGCTGTTAGCAAAATTTCACTGAGAAGGATCATTGGCTTGCATGAAAACAGAGAGGAGCAAAAGCTCTCAAGACAACCTTGACTCTGAATGTGAGCCTCATACTTAAACTAACAGGTGATCAGTACAAACCTAACTGCAGGTTTTAAGAGGAATGCTCAGATTCACCTTTTTCACAAACAAGAGGAAGAAGAGAAAAGCCTCACCATGGATGCGCTATCAGTATCTATAGAATAAACCACAGCAATGGTATTTTCAAACAAACACTGAAACACCTTTCCAGTACCAAGGCTCTTCAACCTCTTGTCTGATCTAAAAGTAGAAAACAACATCACAGCTTCCTTGTGTCTTCTATATTATGGCAAAATATTTTGCATTCTACCAGAAACAAATCATATCACAGATCAAATGTCCAAGTCACCTAGAGATTTAACAAGTGCTGAAACAAAATTTGATGGCGATAAGTTAATATATAAAACAAATGAAGCGCGTTAAATGAAAATTGCACTCCGTTACAAAACACCACAAAATGAAAAATTACAGAGGATATAAAGAACTGACCATTAAAGATAGGAGAGTACCGGATCCTCCAGCTTCCTGTTCATGTATATCTTAAAAATTTACAGTAATCGTCGAGCTCAACCATCTACCACTTCCTCTTCAATATTTTCCTTTGTAATTAAGGAGAAATAGATTTGTGGCATTTGCTTTGAGTGGGGAATGTTAGGCTTAGGGTGAAATGAAGCATTTTGGGCTTCTTTGAGTATCGACCTTGGGTGAGTTGTGTGAAATTTTTTAAACCCATGCAGCCACTACATACGAATAACTCAAAGGATCATGTTCTGAGGGAGGATCAGACAATGGCTTCTTCTAAACCTATTGACTTAATGCAGATAAGCCAGTTTCAATTTTGAAAAACAATGGCGAAAATTCACAAAGTAGATTTGGGAAGGCTTTCTGAGGCGTCCGTTCTTCTCTCTGCTTAGTATAAACCCCCAGCAGCAAATTGATATCCAATACTAGCAGTGTTGAAGCTTTGTCAGGAGCTAAGTGCCCTTTTGTACTCAAAAGAGTCTTCCTCTTTCCACCATGGCAAGCATATCTGCATAGCTAAATAAATTTCAAGAATAAAACAATTGTTTGAGTACATAATTATATTTGATGGGGCTCGTAAAATCAAGATAACTTTATTTTATTCTCCAATATTTGAACCATATTTAATTTGATGATATATTTGATGTGGAACATAATTATATCTGATAGATCTCGTAAAATCAAGATAACTTTATTTTGAACAGTTTCGTTATCTTGATTTTACGAATTCTACAATGAGCAAATTTCTCTTTTGCTATAAAACAAAATAGCTAGGTAGAGTGATCCACAAGTCATTTACTCATTTTCTTTATTACTTTGTTAAAATTTCGGTAAGGAAAATTGTGAAGGCATCAATGTTCAAAGGGACATAGAAAATAAAAAAGCCTCGCGTTAATATATTAGCATTTAAATGAGCACAGAAGTGGAAAAACAAAAACACTACTATATGTGCAACCTCATATCACTATCAATAAAATACAAGCATATCTGGAAGCAAAGGCATGCTTGTTGAATGAAAGGAGGAGTAATATGTGCTAATTTTACTTCTTTGTCAAGATTGAAAAGCAATCAATGAAAAATGTTATATGATTTGCATCAAAAAATGATTTTTGTAATACTGAATTGTTCTTGATATGTTTCCATTGTTAAATTTCGCTCAGTGGGAAACAAACAAAAATTCGACCAAATATAAAAAAAGGACCCAAATACCATTTGAGTTAGGGTTGAACAAAAGGAGGCTCAGATTTGCCTTTTCTCAGACAAAAGAGAAAGTTTGCAAAGGCTGCGTCAATATCTGTGCAAAGGACCCAAAGGGTAATTTCACACAGACACAAGACAATTGCTTTTCTGACTTTCAATACTTCCTAAAAACACAAGTAAAAGACTAAAATACCCCCAGCGGTAGTTAACTACCGCTGGCTTATAACTAAAAAACACGCCAGCAGTTAACTGCCGCTGGGTTTTTTGGTCATTTACTTGTGTTACTAAGACACAATGAATGTCAAAAAAGCAATCTTCCAGACACAATCACCATGCCTGGAAACAGATCTTCACTCAATGTCTGATTCAATTGCTGAAAACATCACTGCCTTGTTATCAAAGAGGAGAAGAAGAAAGAAGCTCATAATTGAGACGAAGGGAGTATATATATATGTATGTATGTGTGTATTACATGTGAAGAGCCATTGACAAATTTTGCTGAGAAGGATCATCGGCTTGCCCAGCAACTCAGAGTAGCAACAGTCTCAAGACAACCTTACCTCTGAGTGTGGAGCCTCATACTTAAACTAACGACTAATGAGTGTGTAAACCCTGATTGCAGGTTTCATAGGAAGGCTCAGATTCACCTTTTTCTCAAACAAGAGGCAGAAGAGAAGAGCCTCGCCATGGCTGCATAACCAGTATCTGTAGAATGGAGCACAATGGTATTTTCAAACAGATAATGAAACACCTTGCCAGTAATAAGGCTCTTCACCCTGTTGTCTGATTTAAAAGCTGAAAACAACATCACTGCCTCATGTCCTCTATCAAGAAAAGTAGTTGAAACAAATCATGTCACAGAAGAAATGTGCAAGTAGCAGAGAGGCTTAACAAGTGCAAAATAGAGAATTTGACAGAGATAACCAAATATGAATGGTGTTAAAGTACCTAAGAAGTTATTACTTATTAGAACATGAGTAGCACGCTTTGCCTCAAACCATTTTAACATCGAAGACAATCTATTCATCTGCATTCAACATAAAAGAAAAATGCACTTAACCAAATAAAACAACACAATGAAACGAAATAGAAGGATAGAATATAAACACTGACCATTTGATGTCCAAGACTCAAAGTATTATAGTTTCCTCAGGACTTAGACGACTGTTCTTTCTCAGAGTCAATCCCTCTCCACCATGGACAGGCATATCTAAATAAATTTCCTGAATGAAACAATGGTGGAGTACAAAAAAACTATAATTATAGAAATTCATTTTGGACATCACTTCACATGACACCAAGTAGTGTGTAAAAATCTGTTGCACACAAATTGATGATGTTGGTCAAGTGAAACACATGCTATCATGCGTGCAGCATAAGAAATGACGTGCTCTCAGAGTCTTTCTCTTTCCACCATGGACAAGTATATCTAAATTTTAAGACTAAAACAACACTTTCACTTTCAGTCCTGTAAACTATATTCATAGAAGTTATTTTAGGACATCACTTCACATGAAATGAAACCTAGTGTAGATATCTATTTCATAGAAAATGGTGATGTGTCTAAAAGTACAATGCATCCAACATTAATTTGACTGTTGGAAACAAGCGAAATTCAACAAAACAGATGAAAGACGGAAAGAGGGAAAAAGATCCCCAAAAAAATTAATAGTTGAACAAAAGGAGGCTCAGATTCGCCTTTTGTCAGACACAAAAGAGAAGAGAATCACAAAGGCTGCATTCGACAGAATCTGTGCAAAGGACCGGAAGGGTAACTTCACACAGACACAGAGTTACCTAGCCAGGAAACAACTCTACACACATTGTCTGAATCCATTGCTTAAATTATCATCACTGCCCTGCTACCTACGAGGATGGAGAAGTTTATATCCGGAACAGAAGAGGAAGTATGTGTATGTGTGTATGTGTGTGTGTGGAGAGCTGTTTGCAAATTTCACTGACAAGGATCATCGGCATGCACATCAACTCGGAGGGGTGACACTTCTCATGGCCACCTATCTCTCTGAGTATGAAGCCTCATACTTAAACTAACGACTAATGATTGTAAACCCTAATTGCAGAGTTTCAAAGGAAGGCTTTGATTCACCTTTATGTCAAACAAGAGGCAAAAGAGAAGAGTCACACCATGGCTGCGTTATCAGTATCTGTAGAATGAACCACAACGGTATTTTCAAAAAAAGGTGTGTCTGTTTCACCAATTTGAAAGTCTTAGTTATTTCTGATCTCTTCCTTGCTGCAACCATAATAGCAGCCAGACAATGTTATCATGTCCATTAATATATAAGATGGAGCTCTCCGCGATGTTGTCTTGCCTTGTAAATGCAAATAGTTTTCTTGGCCACATTCACAACGGAGGGTCAAACAATCACTCATAAGGATAAACAATTTTATGGTTTGCATTAAAAAAATTAGTTTTGTGAGAAATGCTTCTCACTACTCTAATGCTTCCATCATTAAATTTGACTTGGTGGGAAAGAAATAAAAATTAAACCAGACGAAATATGGGGGGACAAAAACTGGGAAAGAGCGCCCCAAACACGATTTGAAATGGGGCTGAACAAAGGAAGGCTCAGATTCGCCTTTTCTCAGACAGTAGGGCGAAGAGGTTCCAAATGGCTGTGTCAACAGCAGCATCTGTGCAAAGTTCAACAAGTGTAGTTTCACAGAGACACAGAATCAGCTCACCATGAAACATCTCTTCGCCCAATCTGATTCAATTACTGAAAACATCATCGCTACCTTGTTATCTAAGGAGAAGAAGAAGAAGAAAAAAAGTATTCATTTCATTGTTGTCTAAGAAGAAGAAGATAATGTTGAGGAACAGAGGAAGTAATAGTATATATGTGTTGAGAGCTGTTTGCAAATTTGACTAAGACGAATCATGGGCTACCACAACAACACAGAGGGGCAACAACTCTCAAAACAACCTTATCTCTCTGAATGTGGAGCCTCATACTTAAACTAACGACTAATTTCAGGGTTTCAAAGGAAGGCTCAGATTCACTTTTTTCTCAAACAATAGGCAGAAGAAAAGAGCCTCAACATGGCTGCAATATCAGTATCTGTAAAATAAACCACAAAAATGGTATTTTTAAAAAGATAATGGAAAAAAAACCTTTCCAGTACTTAGACTCTTCAACCTACTGTCTAATCTAAAAGATGAAAACAACATCATTGCCTAATTGCCTAATTTCATTAAATCGTATCTAAGAAGAATGTGCAAGTCATTGAAAGGTTTAACTTTAACCTAATATTATAAAACATGTGAAGTTCATTGAGAATACCTTAGCACAGCTCTTCTGAAACCGTCGAAATCATCTGCCTTAGCACAGCTCTTCTGAAACCATTTAACATTGAAACCGTCGAAATCATCTGCATTTTATGAACAATGAAAAAATGAAGTTAACGAAAATGGTGTAGATATCTAAATAAACTTCAAGAATGAAACAACACTTTCAGTACACAATAAACTACATTCCTAATTTTAGAACATCACTTCACATGAAACCAAGTAGTGTCTATTTCATATAAAATGGTGATGTGTCTCATAATACAATGCTTCCAACATTAATGATGTTGGTCAAGTGAAATACGGATATTATCATGAGTGCAGCATTGGGAATAAGGAATGGTGTACATACAGAACATTGCAAATAGAAGGGATGTATAGTACAATTTGTTTCCCTAAGTTGAAAGTTTTTGTTATTTAATAAATAAGATCGAGCACCCAGCAACGTTGTCTTGCCTTGTAAATCCCAAGAATTTTCTTGGCCACATTTACAAGTGAGGGTCAAACAATCACTCATAAGGATAAATAATTTTATGGTTTGCATTAAAAAATTAGTTTGGTGAGAAATGTGTTTCATCATTAAATTTGACTCGGTCGAAAACAAACAAAAATGAAAAAAGGGGGAACAAAACCACGAACCCCAAACACGATTTGAGATGGGGTTGGAAAAAAGAAGGCTCAGATTCGCCTTTTCTCAGACAGAAGAGCGAAGAGGTTCCCAAGGGCTGCGTCAAAAACAGCATCTGTGCATAGTACAACAAGTGTAATTTCACAGACACAGAATCGCCTCGCCGTGAAACATGTCTTCACCCAATGTCTGATTCAATTGCTGAAAATATCATCACAGCCTTGTTATCCAAGAAGAAGAAGAAGAAGAAGTAACCAAACATTGCCCTGTTATCAAAAACGAAGAAGAGGAGCCTTTTTATCGCATCGGAAGTTATCTTACGATGCAATTGCTACGTAACTTCTGATCGTTTAAAACAGGGACCTATGAGCAATTGAAGGTGGCTGAAGAGCAATTTCTCAAATGGTTGTTCAAATATCATTTCTCTTATAAAAAATATGGACCCCAAACACAATTTGAGATGCAGGGGCTGAACAAAAGAAGGCTCAGATTCGGCTTTTGTCAGACAGCAGAAAGAAGAATTTCTCAAAGGCTGCGTCAAGCATCTGTACAAAGCACGAAAAGTGTAACTTCTGGCACCCAATGTCACCCAAGTGCTACCCACTTGATACAGACACAAAATCGCCTCGCCATGAATAAACTTTCCATCCAACGTCTGAAACAATAGCAGGAAAGATCATCATTGCCTTGGGGAAGATTACCACTATGAGAGCTGAGAAGTTGTTTCTCTACAGAGAAAAGCTCTAAAACCTCAGCTTTTGCAGCGAGTGACTGGGGATAAAATAAATGGACACAGTCACCATCAAAATCCGCCCCTAGGGGTCCACATATTAGTGGATTAATTTTGACTGTGTGGTCGTCATGGATATATACCACAAGCGCTTGCAAGGAGTGCTTGTGGGTAGTTGGCAGTCTGTTGATGAAAACAGTATCCCCGTCCATAATCCTCCGTGCACTATCTGACCAGGTTTAAGATAAGTGTGCCCCTTTGAGCCCTCCCTCAGCGAGTAAGTTGACATACCTTCCTTGTATGTCAAGCACAAGTTTTCATCAACCAACTTCTGTAAATAACGGATGTTATGAATGCTGACTCTTGCCTCAAATGTGATCCTTTGGGCAACCTCAAGCGGAATTCCAACTTCGTTTATTTTCTTATACCCATCTCCAGTTATCTCATTCCGGGAAGAAAACCCAGAACCCTTTCTTATAAATAACGTCCGCATTTTTTCAGACAGAAAAGTGAAGAGATTGGGATTGGGATGAATAAAAGAAGGCTCAGATTCGCCTTTTCTCAGACAGAAAAGTGAAGAGATTCCCAAGGCTGCGTCAAAAACAGCACCTGTGCAAAGTACAGTAACTGTAACTTCACACAGACACAACCATGAAACATGTCTTCACCCATTGTCTGATTCAATTGCTGAAAATATCATCACAGCCTTGAGAAGAATAAGAAGAAGAAAAAGATGTGAACAAAGCCTTGTTATCAAAAACGAAGAAGAAGAGGAGGAGCCTTGTTATCACAACGGAAGTTATCTTCCGATGGGATTAGTTCGTAACTTCAGATCGTTTTAAACAGAGGCCTGGGAATGAGCAATTTCATATGGGAGAAGAGCAATTTTCAAAAATGGTAGTACAAATATTGTTTCTTATAACAAAAAGAAGGCTCAGATCCGCCTTTTGTCAGACAGAAGAGAGAAGAGTTTCCCAAAGGCTGCGACAAACATTTGTGCAAAGTGTAACTTCACACAAACACAAAACAGCCTCGCCATGAAACATCTCTTCACTCAATGTCTGATTCAATTATTTAAAACATCATCACCGCCTTGTTACCAAACCAGAAGAAGAAGAAGAAGAAGAAAAAGAAGTAAACAAACATTTCCCTTGTTATCAAAGAAGAACAAGAAAAAGAAGATTAGGGTGAAGAACAGAGGGAGTAATAGTATAATTGTGTTGAGAGTTGTTTATAAATTTCACGGAGACAAATCATCGGCTACCACGACAACAGAGGGGAAACAACTCTCAAAACAACCTTAACTCTCTGGGTGTGGAGCCTCATACTTAAACTAATGACAAATGAGTGAGTAAGGCTCAGATTCGCCTTTTTTTCTCAAACAATAGGCTGAAGAAAAAAGCATCAATCAACATGGCTGCATTAACAATATCTGTAGAATAAACCACAAAAAATGATATTTTCAAACAGATACCAAAACACCTTGCCAATACTACTACGAAGGTTCTTTCTTCAACCTATTATGTGATCTGTAAAGGCTGAAAACAACATCACTGCCTCATTGTGTACTGTTATCTATCATGAAAACCAATTTTTTGAAATAAATCATATCAGAAAAGAAATGTGCATATCACTAAAGAGGTTCTTATCTAAAATATTTGTGATTTGGGGTCAGATTCACCTTTTTCTAAGAAAGCGAGAATAATGCATGAATGTTGGAGTTGAATCATCCACCACAGCTTATTGTTCTCCTTCTTCAACGTTTCCCTCTCGCAAAACAACAATGGGGAAATCGTAGATCTGGAGTGTAATCAACCATTATTGTGCCACCAATTACATGAACGTGCATCTGTGCCTGCTCAAGCAACCAAGTACAACAATAATGTATTACCGAATAAATTTGCAAATCACATAATATTTAAAACACACAAAGCATGTTAAAAATACCTCCGAACTAATTAGAAAGTCTTTGCTATTTCAATGATCTCTTCCCTGCTGCAACCGTAATAGCAGCCAGACAATGTCATCATGCCCATTCATATATAAGATGGAGCGCCCAACAGCATTGTCATGCCTTGTAAATCCTAAGAATTTTCTTGGCTCCAAATTAACAAGCGAACGTCAAACAATCACTCAGAAGGATAAACAATTTTATGGTTTGCATTAAAAAATTAGTTTGGCGAGAAATGTGTCTCAATATTCAAATACTTTCATCATTAAATTTGACTCGGTGGAAAACAAACAAAATTAAACCAAACTGGAAAAAGGGGGAACAAAAAGAGGGATCCCAAACACAACTTGAGATTAGGATGAATAAAAGAAGGCTCAGATTCGCCTTTTCTCAAACAGAAGAGTGAAGAGACCCCCAAGGGCTGCGTCAAAAACAGCATCTGTGCAAAGTACAATAACTGTAACTTCACTCAGACACAGAATCACCTCGCCATGAAACACTCTTCGCCCATTGTCTGATTCAATTGCTAAAAATATCATCACAGCCTTGAGAAGAATAAGAAGAAAAAAAGAAGCGAGCAATTTCATGTTGGGAAAAGAGCAGTTTTCAAAAATGGTAGTACAAATATCATTTCTCATCACAAAAAGAAGGCTCAGATTCGCCTTTTGTCAGACAAAAGAAAGAAGAATTTCCTAAAGGCTGTGTCAAGCATCTGTGCAAAGTGTAACTTGACACAGACACAAAATCGCCTCGCCATGAATAAACTTTTCACCCAATGTCTGATACAGTTGCAGAAAACATCATCACTGCCTTGTTATCAAAAGAAGAAGAAGAAGAAGAGGTTAACAAACTTTTCCCATGCTATCAAAGAAGAAGAAGAAGAAGAATAAGAAGATAATATTGAAGGAAGGAGGGAGTATATGCGTGTTGAGAGGTGTTAACAAATTTCTCCGAGACGAATCATTGGCTACCACAATAACACAGAGAGGCAACAACTCTGAAAATAACATTATATCTGTAAATGTGGAGCCTCATACTTAAACTAACAATTAATGAGTTTAAAAACCCTAACTTTAGGGTATGAAAGGAAGGCTCAGATTTACTTTTTTTCTCAAACAATAGGGTGAAGAAAAGAGCATCAATCAGCATGGCTGCATTATCAATATCTATAGAATAAACCACAAAAATGGTATTTTTCAAACAGATACTAAAAACACCACGCCAAAGCCAATGCCACTAAGGTTCTTACTTCAATCTATTGTCTGATCTATAAAAGCTAATAACAACATCACTGCCTCGTGAAAACCAATATTTTTCGTTTTTTAAATAAATCATATCAGAAAAGAAATGTGCATATCATTAAAGAGGTTGTAATATGAAGAATAAAACATTGGCTTCTCGATTCACCTTTTTTTTGTATGAAAGCGAGAGTAATGCATGCATGTTGAGGTTGAATCATCCACCACAGCTGCTTCTTTTCTTCACATAATGAAGAATGGGGAAATGGAAATGGTAGATCTGGAGTGTAATCAACCGTTCTTGGGTTTCGCGTTACTTGACTGGGTATTGTCGGGGTTAGAGCCTTTCTTCGGAATCTATAACTCAATTCAATTTCAATGTCTAAAAAAAAAAAATATAGGTAATAGTCATTTTAACGAGTAATGCACTTCACTAGTCAAAGTAGTCTTAATATTAAAATGTTTTATTAATATTGTCATATCAGTAGTTTAATATACTTACAATTTGTTTCGCTAAGTTGAAAGTCTTCGTTATTTCAATGATCTCTTCCTTGCTGCAACCGCAATAGTAGCCAGACAATGTCATCATGCCCATTCATATATAAGATGGAGCGCCCAACAGCGTTGTCATGCCTTGTAAATCCTAAGAATTTTCTTGGCTCCATATTAACAAGCGAGCGTCAAACAATTACTCAGAAGGATAAACAATTTTTTGGTTTGCATTAAAAAATTAGTTTGGCGAGAAATGCGTCTCACTATTCAAATACTTTCATCATTAAATTTGACTCGGCGGAAAACAAACAAAAATTAAACCAAACTGGAAAAAGGGGGAACAAAAAGAGGGATCCCAAACACAGTATTCAGATTAGGATGAATAAAAGAAGGCTCAGATTCGCCTTTTGTCAGACAGAAGAGTGAAGAAGTTCCCAAGGGCTGCGTCAAAAACAGCATCTGTGCAAAGTACAATAACTGTAACTTCATTCAGACACAGAATCGCCTCGCCATGAAACATCTCTTCGCCCAATGTCTGATTCAATTGCTGAAATAATCATCACAGCCTTGAGAAGAATAAGAAGAAGAAAAAAGGAGTGAGTAATTTCATATGGGAAAACAGCAATTTTCAAAAATGGTAGTACAAATATCATTTCTCATCACAAAAAGAAGGCTCAGATTCACCTTTCGTCAGACCGAAGAGAGAAGAATTTCCTAAAGGCTGCGTCAAGCATCCATGCAAAGTGTAACTTGACACCGACACAAAATCGCCTCGCCATGAATCAACTTTTCCCTCAATGTCTAATACAATTGCAGAAAACATCATCACTGCCTTGTTATCAAAAGAAGAAGAAGAAAAGGATGAAGTAAACAAGCATTTCCCTTGTTATCAAAGAAAGAGAACCAGCGTGAGTTAACTCGCACAGGGGTATTTTGGGAAATTCAGTTGGAAGCGAGCAAAATGTGTTGGGAGAAGAGCAATTATCATATATGTGCTGTTGAGAGGTGTTAACAAATTTCTCCAAGACGAATCATCAGCAACCACATTAACACAGAGAGGCAACAACTCTCAAAACAACCTTATATTTGTGAATGTGGAGCCTCATACTTAAACTAACGATTAACGAGTTTAAAAACCCTAACTTTAGGGTTTGAAAGGAAGGCTCAGATTCAACTTTTTTTGCCAAACAATAGGGTGAAGAAAAGAGCATCAATCAACATGGCTGCATTATCAATATCTGTGGAATAAACCACAAAAAAAATGGTATTTTTCAAACAGATAATAAAAACACCTAGCCAATGTCACTAAGGTTCTTACTTCAATCTATTGTTTGATCTATAAAAGCTGATAACAATATCACTGCCTCATGAAAACCATTTTTTTTTTATAAATAAACCATATCAGAAAAGAAATGTGCATATCACTAAAGAGGTTCTAATATAAAGAATAAAACATATGTGATTTGAGATTAGAGAGTACCAAAAAAGCGACAGTAATGCATGCATGTTGGAGTTGAATCATCCACAACAGCTTCTTCTTCTTCTTCTACTTCAACTTTTCCCTCTCGCATAATAACAGTGGGGAAGAAATGGTAGATCTGGAGTGTAATAATCAACCATTCTTGGGTTTCGCGTTACTTGACTGGGTGTTGTAGGGGTTAGAGGGTTTCTTCGGAATCTACAACTAGATTCAATTCAATGTCTGTCAAAAAAACAATAAGACCATCACCAACTGGTGTCCCAGATATTAAGATTTGGTAGAGAAATAATTTTGGATACTTATATAACACAAGAGTATTATAGAGCACCGGGTATATCTACGTCTATTTGGAGACAACTTTAATGACAATCTTGTTTTTCTCTTTTTTTATTGGTCAAAAACAATGGAGAGAGAAAAATGATGAGAGAGGAAAATAACATAATGTGAGTATGAGAGAGAAAGTTGTCTAGAAGTTGTCACAAAATGGTTGTACAAATATTAGAATATTGAAATGTATCATCACAGAGTTATTGATAGATAATCAATGAGTCTCATTTTAAAATATTCGTATGAGATGTTGAGTTGAAGTGATCGAGTATTTATTAAATATTGATGTGTACACTTAAATACCTGAAAATTGATGTCCTCATTTTAGATATTTTAAGTTAGCTCTATTTGGTGCTTATGAACTATGACAAGATGGGGCCTATTCTACCCGGTCGAGGGTTGCGCTAGGAGACCCGTTATCACCATATTTATTCATATTGGTGGTTGAGGGTCTCTCGACTCTAATACATAAGGTAGTTAATAGAGGTGATATTCATGGCATACAAGTTTGTCGCGGCGCATCATTGATGTCCTATCTGTTGTTTGCAGACGATTGTTTCTTGTTTTGAAGGGTCAATGTGGTGGAAGCACAACATTTACTCACCATTCTTAAAACTTATGAGGTAGCATAGGACAAGAAATTAGCTTATCAATGTTTGAGGTGTTTTTTAGTCGTACTATGAGTGGGGCGGCGAAAGAGGGTTTGTCAAGCATTGTTAGTATCTGACATGTGTTAGGTACTGGAAAGTATTTGGGATTACCTTCGATGATTGGTAGAGGTAAGAGGTCTATATTTTTTATCAAGGATTGTATCTGGAAACGAATAAATACGTGGAAGGGAAGAGCATTATCGAAGGCGGGTAAGCAAGTTATGATCAAATATGTGCTACAATTTATTCCTTCGTACATAAGGAGTATTTATCTTCTGTCGAATTTAGTTATAGATGATATTGAGAAGATGATCAATGCGTTTTGATGGGAGGAAGGAGTAACAACCACGAAATTAAATGGATGGCATGGGAACGCGTGGCATGCCCCAAAGAATTTGGTGGAATGGGGTTTAGGAATTTCAAAGTTTTTAATCTCGCTATGGTAGCTAAGCAAGGATGGAGTTTTCTGTCTAAACCTAAATCTCTGGTTGCTAAAGTTTTTAAAATCGAGGTATTTTCCCCGTTCTTCATTTTTGGGTGTTAAACTCGATTATAACCCGAGCTTTGCTTGGCGGAGTATTTGGAACCCACGTTAGTTACTTTTATATGGATATAGGTGGACAATTGGAAATGGGTAGCATGTCAGCGTGATGAATGATCCATGGGTTCGAGGTGTTCATGGTAGCTGAATTCAATCCCCATAAAGCCAAGATGTGCATAGTTTGAGCGTATCTGATTTGATAGTTGTCGAGGAACGAGTGTGGGATATTGATAAGATTGAATCTTTGTTTCCAGATGATATGGTGCAAACTATTCTCGATACACCACTGTTTTCGGAAGTTCAGAATGATAGAATAGCGTCGATGATGGAAGGTATACTGTTAAGACTGGTTATAAACTGACTATGATGGAGTTGTTACATACTGATCGATTCCATGTTGAAGGAGAATGACATAAAATCTGGAAGGTGAATTCTCCTCATAAAACTCGTAATTTGTTATGGAGGATTTGCAGAGAGTGTGTTCTGACGCGTCTCCGATTACAATCACGGCACATACAATGTGAGATGATCTGTCTCTGGTGTGATACAGATGTTGAGGATGATTGGCATGCTTTTGTGGGTTGTACAATGGCGCGTGAGAGTTGGTATTAGGCAGGGCTTTCGACTGTGCTGCAACCGCGAGTTGGAATTGTGAGCAGTTTGGCAGATTTTGTCTTTGATATATGTCGTTAAGAAAGCTGAGACATTGCTAGTCGGGTGGCTTTACTTCTTTGGCAAATTTAGGTTGCACATAATGATGTCATTTGGAATGACGCTCATCACACTTCAACGAGCATTGGGAGGACAACACTAGCTGCATGGCAGAAATGGCAAGAGGTTGATAAACAACATTCACCATCGGGTTTGCAACACGGTATAATAGAGTGCAAGGTAACAACTCCGTTTGGGAGAAATCGAACGAGACTTGGGTGAAGTGCAATGTTGACACCGCGTTCCATGACCGTAACCATATTACATCTTTTGCGTGTTGTGTTAGAGACTCTCGTGGGCAATTTATTCAAGCTCAAACGAAATGGCAACGGAAAAATATGACAGTTTTGGAGCGGGAGGCAGTAGCCTTACTCGAGGCCCTTCACTTTGCTGATGCAAACAGATGGGAAGGGGTTGTCTTTGAGTCCGACTCATCTACTCTAGTGCAAGCTCTATCGTCTCTGGGACATGGTGATTCAGAATTCTATGTTATTGTTTCTAGTATTATTTATCAGTTATATTTACATTCCAACTTCGAAGTAAGGTTTGTTAGGAGACAAGCGAACATGGTTGCTCATACTTTAGTTAGGACGACATGTTCTTAGGCTAGTCACCGTATGTTTGATTCTTATCTTTTTTGTATTGGATGATTAATAATAATAGTTAAATTTGCTTCGGTAAAAAAAAATTAATTACTTCCTTTGTCTTCCAAAGTTTAAGGTTACAACAATAAGTTAATTACTTCCTTCGTTTTCTTGAATTTAAACATTTATTGTCATCGACTAAAAATTTGTTTTTATATAAACTCTTTTTTAAATTAATAGATGTGAATCTTTTCCAAATAAACCTACTCCTTTTGGATTGTATTACAAGTCACTTTGATGAAAAAAATTATTTGTGTTTTTTTTTTTTACATAAATAAACGATGTTCATTCGTTCAAATTGATAGAGTATACATTGATACAAAACAAATCCAAATTCGCTAAAAACAAAAATGATGAATTTGTGAACAAACTCACAACATCTATGTTAATAGCATAAAACAGCAAGGTACCTATGCCTACAAATATGACTAATATGACTATATTCATGTCTTCGGAATACTCATGTCTCCGGATCTGCAACATTGACGACGCCAAAGTCATTGTCATTGATAGGATCTGCACTTGCTCAAAGCTAATATTTCAACCTGAATCAAATAAACACCGCACTAAGACGGGAAATCAAAACAAACAGAGTCGCTTAAAGACGACGAAATCACAAAAACAAACAAAAGAAAACAGAAACTACGTGAAATCACTTATTCAATTAGGATAGAAGGAAAAACAATTCGGAGGAATGATTTTTGGGTCAAAATTGACCTTAAATCACCCCTCTGAAAAGAGAAGAAGAAAGAGGCGATAACTAGGGTTTGAGAAGGAGAGAAGATAGAGAGAAAAAAATTGTGTTTTATTATAAATCGCTTTACAATATCAATATATTTGGATTTGTTTACAATACAATAAATTAGTTATATAACTTCGTTTATTTTGTCTTTCTGATTTTTTCGAATTTGCTCGGCACTTGTTATTGTTGAAGTTGGTTTTGAAGTTGTTTGTAGTTTGTTAGTTGTCCCACATTGCTCAGGTTTCTATGTTGTTGAATGTATAAATATGTATGCGTAGTGAGTACTTGGTCCTTTGAACTACCTTCTTGGATGAGATTCAAACCCGTTTAACATTTAACGGTTATTATGTATTTGAGGTTGCGAATTTTGCTCTTCTTTAAAAAAAATCTTCGACTTCAGCTTGTTATTTCTGGATTCTGGTTCATTTTGGTGTAAGGAATGGGTGTCTGACTAACTTAGTTCAATGATGGTTTGACTTGGTCTTTCCTTGCTCTGCCAAAGAAGGATCGTCCGACAAAAGTCTCGGCGCAAAACAAATCCTCTGCACAAGATCTTTTTGGCATCTTGGACATTCACTCCAACCAATTTTCTATACGCTCCATTAAGGGTGATTCAGTGGGCGTTGATATCTCACAATCAGAGTATGAAAGCGGTATCAAAGACTGCAAGAGAAACCTACATGGTAGATTATTGTTGCATGAAGGGGATCCTCCGCGGACGGTGAGGGGTTTGCATCGGTGTTTACATTCTCTATAGAAAGAGGTTAATCACTAGAAACTTCGTCAAGGATAGTAGAGATTTAAAATATTATTTGAAATTGTCTCTACCTTAAGAACTCCTATGGTCATTGACGAAGATACTAAAAATAGACGTTTATTGATCTCTTTAAGAAAACTTTTCAAAATATTTTGGTGGGAAGGATGGTGTTATGCCTTCAATGTGGAAGCTGTTTATGGAAAACAACCCTTATATAGTGCTAATTGTGGTAAGGTAGGCCACAATTTACATCAATACAATAAGATAATAACCAACTAGGAAATATTGACCAAAGATGCGAAGGTTAATGCATCTAAGGGTAGCAAAAACTCCTTTCTACATAAAGAAGTTTTCAGGGTTGATTTAATCAGTAATATGAAGAATAAAACTGCCTTAGTTGATTTTGTTCAATATGAGAAAGTGGTTCCTGTGTTGATTTCTGATTCAACCAAAAGAGATGAATTTGCTTAAGGAAAAATGGTTGTTGTTGTTGAGGCCCAAAATCTTCTTTCTAGCATTGCTAATGTTGCAAGTTATGCTAACTGTGACCATATGAGAAGACATAAAAATTCAAACTATGTAGCTCATAGGGATACAATGCAATTCTTTTTTATGCCTCCTGAAGATACAAAGGTTATTGACGTGTCTATCCATCAAACTAATACTATTAGTACTTCAGAGTGTCTTGCCCATAATAAGAATGGCTCTCTTCCAGAGTCTGTTTTATTGTTCCTCTATTGGTTGAAAAATACAACTATTTCCGGACCGGTAATTTTCCTAATCTTGACCGAATTGAAGAAACACCAAAGCACTTGGAGGAGAGTCTGGTTTCTGCTAAGCATCACATTCTCATCCCTAATTGTGTGGTGGTGTCTGACTCTCAGTTAGAAGACAACATGGTGGATCATTTACGTGACCAAAACGCTCAGGTTTTGGTTCAGAAAGATCGTAACACTGAATTTGAACTTTGCCTTGAGGCTCAAGTTGTTTCCATAAACTCATATGAAAACATAGCTTGGTCCTTGATTCTCAACCTTCAAGATTATTCAAAGATAAAAGCACAATACCTTATGTCAATGATATCATGAAGAGTGTGAACATCTTCAAACTCTTTGGGGTAATATCAAAGGATTAAAATGAGGTACATGATGAGGACTTAGCGGGGGTTGTAGACGAGGGAGCTTTATTCACCTCTGTTGTTTACGAAAGGCAGAAGAAATATAGCAAACAACAACAAAGTAAGGAGATGTACATTGAAGGCATCCAAACCCATTTGAGGAAGGGCTACTCAAAAGAGTATTCCAAATGAAGGTGATTTTCTAGATTATAAGGGGTCTTGGAAATTCTGGTTCCAAAACTGCCTTGAAACTTATTTCTGTATTAGGCATTAGGCATTTTTTGTATAGAGATAGCTTGGGATTAACTAGTTTTGGAATTTCTTTTGAGTGTTGCTATTTCTAGCGAGAGATATTATCACGAAGGTATAGCAAATCATTTGCTACCATTGGATCTCATGGGTTAGTGGAAAGAGAAATGCTAGCAACACACATTTTAACACACACTTTTCAACACACTTTCTTTGATTGGTTAAAATTCACATGGGTTCCACCAAATCATGTGGGTCCTATATAAATTTGGTGGGTCCCATGTGATTTTTAACCAATCAAAGAGAGTGTGTTGAAAAGTGTATGTTAGAATGTGTGTTGCTAGCATTTCTCTAGTGGAAAACATGGGTGAGGTGGAACCGAACATAATGGCCAATAGTTACTACACGTCATTCGTGATAAGTTCGGGACGATTACTTTGCTATATCAAGCATTCCACATTTCTTTTTTGTAATTGGGTTTTGACTTAGTCCCCCAATTGTAATCTCTTTTTCTTTCAATAAAATTGTGACTTTTATAAAAAAATTATTCCATCATTTCTGATTATGGAATCTTGTATAGAGATAACTTGAAATCACTAGTATTATCAACCAAATTAGGGTAAGTAGAAGAGACAAAACTTGGAGCCAAGAGATATTTTGAAATATCAACTCCAGCTTCACCATCATTTTTTATTCCTAACTTTCCATCAGCAATATATCAAGTATTCACTCTCCAAACTACCATGTAAACAACTGTTGCAATGGACCGATGTGACAGCCCCACTGTCTCACAATCCAAAAGCACAAATCATGCCTGAGAGCTGTTGCATGAGCTCCTTAGCAGCACTTGCTCCTTAGCAGCACATATGGAGGAGTGAATTCATAAGAGGTGCACATATGTGCTTCAACCTGCCGTAAAACGTCTACGAGAGAGGCACTGCAGGCGATAAAAGCTAACTTGGTTTATACAGCTGTTAGTTACATTTCCAAACAGATTATAAAAGCTAGAAGAAAGCAATCTATACATCAAAATGAGAACTCTGCAAATCATGATGACTTACAAATCAATATTCAGTTTCCTCATTCATCAAACTAATGCTGCTTTGTCGTATAATAAACTCATGCAGATTTATGGACAAGTAAATATATTTTATTGTATATCTTTGATTCAAATATTGCCAAGGCAAATAAATTCATATTAACCTGTCATACATATATTATCAATCTAGGGTACAATTCGCCAAATAAATACATAGGAACATAACATATATGCTAACCTTCTAAAGTGCCTGAAAATTATTTCTAATAGAGAGAAATACAAAATCACTTTCTAATTTTAAACAAACATAAAATGACTTTTGCCTTCTCTTAAAAACCTTGAAAAAAACAATATTTAAATTACTTTGAATCAAAATCACTTATACAGCTAATCTGGTTTACAAAAATTTGCAGCCTGCCTATGTCTGCAATCTGCACATTCTGTGTTCACAATAATATCCTCTTAAATCAACACTCAATAAAAGTTATTTCGCTTTCCAATTTTAATATTCTGCTCTGCAAGGAATCCTGTGATGGCATTCTTCTGCCAGCCCTTGAAACTCCTGTAGTAAATTTTAGGGTAAACATTAACTTGAGTGTAAAGTAAAAGCATTACAGCCTATTAATTGTTTCAAATCGTATTTCAGACCCAGAAAAAATATATCAAACTTTGATGCCTTGCAGTTGCAGATGATTTTTTATGAACTGTTTATCACTCAACAAACAAATATCATTCAGTTGTTTGCAGACATGCAAACAATTGATTACAGAAGGATAATGCACACATTGAGCTTACTTTTGGTCAAGATGTGCAAGAATTTCGCCACCAGGAAAAGCAGATTTAGTTGCCTCGTATGCAGCTTTTATAGACTGTTTCCAAGTTCCTCCAATCTCCACATTTGTTTTTCCTTTTGGATCTTCCATTGGCACCGAATATCCAGAAAGTAGGTGACCAACCCAAACACCATCTTTCCTGTATTGCAAAAAGCAAAGCAAGTATTCTCATTTTTTTATTCAAGGTTTAAAAATAATTTTGACAACCGCAAAATTTTATGTAAACATCATTTTCTAGAAGTGTATTAGAACTCAAGACTAAAAAAAGGCTTAAGTAGAAGATTGTTCGCACAAAATGAAGATGTGTTGCATATGAAATGAGGCTAAAGTAGTCTAACTAAGGAAAAGCCACCTTTGTCTTCATTCCAGTGGAATTTAACTCCCATGTTTTTCACCAATGTAATTTATTTTCATAATCTATTTAAGTATACAGTTTATACCCTTTCGCCAATCAGAAAATTCAATTATAAAGTCACTAAAATGGCTACTTACAACACTACATCCATATGCCGAGGCGCATAATGTCCACCACCTATCCCAAGAAGGACTTTCTTCTTATCATTCTCCCTGCAGGAAGAGTGTGAGAATTAGATTCAGTTTAAAAAAATTTCACCAATTTTAGAAGGAAACTCTAATTACATAAATGAAACAAACCTAAATATTGTCTCTGCATTGATAAAAAAAAACGTAACTTAGCACTTATAGCATAAGTGTTTATCATATAAATGCTTATGTATAAGCTATTCCTAAAGATAAAATAAAATCAAACTGTTTTCATAAGCTATCTATGAGAGTTTGTTAAAATAAACTGAAAACAACTTATAGACATGCCAGTTGTTTCTGTATGCTCTCACAAACAGTCTCGCAAGTACTCGCGTCAATAGATAGGTTCAAATAAGTCAATCAAAAAGCTCAAATAAGTTGATCAAAACTGCCCTATCTTCTCAAATTAGTTCATAATTACACAAATACAATCTCAACAAAAAAAATGATTTAAAAGTGTATGGAAGGAATAGTATAGTCCATCAAGGTCAAAATTTCAAAATCAGAGGATCATATGGTAAACACGCTTCATATTTTGAAACAGATGGAGTGCAATGCTACTCGTCGAGACATGCAAAAGATGTTAAGGCCTTGTGTATACCAAACACCAAACAAGCATTCCAACTAACAATGCTATATTTTCTTAACATAATCAATATACCTGCTCCAGTTTCCGATATCAGTCCCTCCTCCAAGTCCAAGTCCTTCCCAGACTAACTGAACGAATCCAAACAATATCATTTCAGTAAACAAAATAAAATATCACTAGCCAGATACCAATACAAATCTTTAGCTTTTTGTAACAGAATGTATGCACACAGGAAAACTCTACAAACTGGTGCAAAATTTTGGAAAAGTATTAACAGTCCACTCGACCTGAGCCATAACTTGAGCAGCATCTTGTCTTTTCCAGTAGTCTTCAGTACTACCTATACCAGAATCATCCAGTTGTTATACTAGCTTAAATAGCAGTTAATTTCTAAAAGCTTCTTGAATAACTGAAGAGTAAAATTTAGCAGCCACAAACTACTTCAAAATCAAGTAAAAAAAATGTGGCTTATCTATGAGCAAGAGAAAATAATATGTACTAGAAAAACTCAACAAATGTGGACATGGATGAAAGCTGAAAGGAGTGATCAGGCATCAAACAAAAGTGATTATGTTGCCAACACAGAAAGAGATATCAGGTTTGGGGAAGAGTTGATCAGTTGGGGATCATGGAATTAGTTGTTTGCTCAGATTCCAATACAGTGCTAAAGCCCCAGTATTTGGTAACACCCTACTAAATACCCTATCGTGGAACAATAGAGTTTTGTTCAAATTCTGCTATGTTATAGCACCGTTATAGTCATTATTTGACAACACTAGTTGAGGGGAGAGGAGGTAGAGTGAGGAAGGACCAAACGATGAGTTGGCCATTTCTTGATAATACCACAAAGCCAATAAAAAAATTGAGCAATAACATATACACAGAAACAATTTGAAATTGTGTTGTTCAAAATCCTCAGTCAGTTCTGGACTTTCCCAATACCAGCAAAAATACCCGTTATGCACAAATGAAGTATTAAAATAAAAAACATTTTATTTGCAAGCTTCATTTTATTGTGCTTTTGGCACCTAATATCTTGTTTCACATTGAAAACCAACAAAATATGGAACCTTCTTCGCAAATTACTGGAACTTTCATCAGGCAAAAGATGATAATGAGTTGAAAAGGAGATTAATCAACAAAATAAAGACTAATTGAATCTGAAAACAAAATAACGAAGGATGCAAAGACTTTACAAGACATATTCATAGTACGAACTTGAAGCCAAGAAATAGTGTATGCAATATGCTAATGATAGAGGATGTATCAAACCTATCAATCTAAAATACATCTAGGAGGAAAGAAAGAGTACTCACCAATCTCCAGAAACATGGTTGGCTTATTTGTCAACGGTCCATGATGAGTGGCTTCCAAAGTAATCTAAATCGTGGAAACACAAATTATGCAACAAATGCTTTCAAAATTCAAAACCCATATTTGACAACATTTTTTACTTTTTTTTTTTTAATCAGCAAATATTATTAAAACAACATTTTTTACTAAAAACCTTATTGCAGAACAGTAGTGATTTATTTAAATTTCACTATGCTATAGTACTATTTAACAACACTAATACATAATATAACATTAAGTGATCTCCCTCCAATGGGAAACAATCCATGTACTCACAGAAATATTGAAAACATAAAGCATAAGTACTTAAGATATAACAAGAAAACAAAAGGCTAATTAGTTAAAAGCAAAAAACCATCAAACAAGTAACAATCGAAAGGCAACTGAGACAAGAAAAGAAAACCAGGTTAAATTGCAATTAAAATTTAAAATATAAGAAAAGAGTAAGGCACCTCAAATTCAGGGACCAGATTATGAGCCTGAGCAATATTTTTCAAAAGTCGAATCCAAGGTCCGATCCTAGGATTTGGCAGTGCTGCCCATCCTGGTTTCCCACCTTGAGGTGGAACATCACCTTCACGCAAATGTGGAACTCCTACAAAAACACAATATTTTAAGAAATTGTTTGTGACAACCATTTGGGTTGTTTATTATTTTCCCCGAAATTTACAACATTCACACACACTGCACACTAGTGTAGCGTTAGACTCAAACTGTCCGTAACCACAATTTGGGCTGTGACATCAAGAATTTGCATGTCTAATTGAGGTCTCATCTGCTTCATTTACCATGACTTAAAACTTTTCACACTCATTTCACCCAACAAATCATTACCAGTCAGACTCTTTTTCAATTTGAATTGACTGAAAAGTTGGTACAAAGTACAAAAACTAAAATTTCAAGATCCACATAATCAATGTAGCATCCACTCTTCAGATGGAAGCCTGTCTGGTGTCTGGCAAGACACCAACATATGTAGTTACATTCAATGAGTTCTATTTCTCAATCTATTACCTATATGTCTATATGTCAGTATCAGTGTCACTGTCGTGTCCAATGTCTTTGCTTTGTAGGTTAAAAAGATTAAACATATTTAATCTTTGGCTAAACTGCACCTTTCACCCTCTAAGTTTCAAAATGTTGCGATTTTGGCCCCCTATTATAAAAGTGGCAATTTTGGCCCCTTTCGTCCCAAAACAAGGGCCATAATCACAACTTTTTGAAAAGATAAGGGATCAAAATATCATATTTCCCTTATGTTAGGGTCAAAAGAGCATATTTCCCTAAACATGGAGGGTCACTTTTGCCATTTTTTTAATAGGGGGCCAAAATCGCAAAATTTTAAAACTTAGGGGCAAAAAGTGCAGTTTAGCCTTAATCTTTATAGAAAAGAGGGTAATGAGAAGAAATTAAATACCAATAGGATGAACAGTGAGGGCAGGTTTATTAGACGCAGCAGTATGTTTACTTAAGAAGATAACTTCATCAACAACTTCTCCAGTAATCTCTTCCCACCTTGTATCCAAATAATCTTCCACCACTATACTCTTTCCATGAAGCAACACTCTCAACCCTTCATTCACAAAACTCTTCATATCATCCTAAATTCATCATAACAACAACAACAAAATTAAAAAAATAGAAAAATGGAAAACAAAAAGTAAAAAGAAAAGGTTTTTGGTTGAACCTGGAAATGGGGTCCGGGTTGCCAGCCAGGCATGGCTAAGAGTGCATTGGCAGGGTTGATTGAAGCTGGGTCGGATGTTGTTGCAACGAGAAGAGACACCATTGGAGGATGATGATGATGGGTTGAGGAAAGTGAAGAAAGTGATTTTGATGATCTAAGGAGACACCATTGGAGGATGATGATGATGGGTTGAGGAAAGTGAAGAAAGTGATTTTGATGATCTAAGGCTGCTGCGGTTTAGGTGAAAAAAGGGGTGGCGGGAGTGGTTTACTATTGGACAGGAACGAACTATTGTACCAAGTAACATGTCATGTACAACAAGCAACAATTGTCTTTGATCACGTTATTAAATGGATCATGCTAACTAGTATTCCATGTCCGGATATAAGATAAGAAAGTAAAAAATAGAAATTTTTATTTTTTCAAAAAAATAATAATGATAATTTATTTAAAAACAATGTATTTTTGACTTTTAAAAAGTTGAATTTTTAACACTTTTCAATGCAAAAATTTTATACTGATCTCCTTAACTAGTGTCCCAAGGCAATAGTTAACATTTCCCTCCATAAATTAATAGACTTACGTTTACTTTTGACCCCTAACTTTTCAAATGTTGTGATTTTGACCCATCTGAAGAAGAAAAAATGACAAATTTAATCCTATGTGAATTAGCCCCTATGCAATATTCATCTGTTTTTTTTGTTGCCAATTTTGACTTTTTCAATGCCTATGTGTCACTTCAATAAACGACCTGACATGCCACTTGCTTAAATAACCATTTAAAAAAAACAAAAAGGCCACGCGTATAAAAAGACCATTTAAAAAAATTGAAAAAAAAATGGCATGTGAGGGATCTTTCAGATTCTATGGTTACGTTTTCCCCAAATTCTCATAGTGAAAACTCCATTTTTTACTCTCAACCAAAAGCCTCCTTCCATAATCGAACTCCATTTCTCATTCTTAATCGAAAGTCTCCTTCCATAATCAAATTCCAAAATCTATGTTCAAGCTTCTCTCTGTTTGTTGCGATAAGGTCGTGGTTGTGATGCGAAGATGAAATGGGTCGAAGATGGTTTAGTGAAGAAGAAAGTTGTGAGGAAGAAATCATCATCAAATCAACAAGACATGGTCAATAGAAATTTGTCTGACAAGAATACATCAAAGTAAATGTTCTTTTGTTTGTTTTCATTTGATTTTAACAGGAAAACGCATGTTAGCTATTTTTTGAATAATAAATGGTTGGTGGAAGTATTGAATATTGTATATAGTTAGGACAATTTTTTTTTTTAAAAAAAATGTTAAATCTATATGTTTTACATGTATAAAATTGTATGAATACACTAAAAATTCGGTATTAAATTGTATTTAACCTTTTTTAGGATTCTTGAGAACCACTCATTTAAGATAAGCTTTCACAACAAAAGGGTATTTCATTTTTGACCCTATGATTGCTTATAAGAATGGTAAAATCTATGAATTTTGGACTGAGTGGGACATAGATGAGATAGACCTCATAGATTTAAACAAACTAGCCAGAGAAATTGGTGTTATAAGGGATTACAAGTTGTGGTATGTTAGTCAAGGTACAAATTTGAGTGATGGTCTTAGGCTGTTGAAAACTGACAAAGATGTCATTGGATTCATAAATGAACATAAGAATGAGGTAGGTGTTGAGTTTTATGTTGAAACCTTGGATATTGAAGGAATTGTTAATAGTTATGATAGTGACGTTGAAGATGTTGTTGTAGTAGATAAAGGGAAGGGTTCAACTGAAGTTGATGATGATTATGAATCAGATCCTGAGTACATTGGTGATGAAGAAGGAGAGGAACAATTTGAATATAGAAGTGTTGATGGGGTATCAATTGATGACAGTGATTATGATGAAGATTGGGAGTGGACATCTGTGTTACCTAAGCAAACCTTGGATCCAACTCATGTTAGTGAATCAACAAACTCTCGTAAGAATTTGGTTGGTGTTGAATCATCTAGGAATCCTGGTGTAACAAGTCTATTAGATCTTGAAGATGAGAATGGAGAGTCGGATTATCTAGAAAGTTCTGAGTCATCTAAAGAAAATACTGATAAGAAAAAATTGTGTAGGTTTAAGTTGTATGAAAGTGATGAACCAATGATATATGAGAAGGGTCAGATATTTATTGAAGGTGAGAAAAACCACAAGAAGGGGGGTTGAATTGTGTTTTCAAAAACTTTTCTTCCTTACGTTCTGAAAAACTGTTCCCAGGTTCAAAGTCTGAAGTAGTTCAGAGTCTGAGTGAGTTCAGAGTCTTAGTGCAGCGGATAATAAGTAAGAGAACAGAGAAAGAAAGAACACAAGCAATTATACAGGTTCCTTCCACAAACCGGAAGTAGTCA
>Ga0315914_1002585_pt1 | contig 27678 bp, 13 predicted proteins | sample MpolenodulesMG_FD_203920 | JGI IMG/M metagenome (GOLD analysis project Ga0315914, IMG submission 203920) | Medicago polymorpha root nodule microbial communities from Los Angeles, California, United States - elongated nodules | ecosystem: Host-associated > Plants > Roots > Nodule | place: USA...
ATGTCCTATAGAAGCACTAAAATAATCACTATGCGGAAAATATTTAGCTTTGAGTAGTTTAGTGATCAGAGAATCCGGGTTGCTTATTAACTTCCAGGCCTGCTTTCCAATCATAGCCAAATTAAAAGCTCGGAGACTTTTGAATCCCATTCCTCCAAAAGTCTTAGGAACAGAAAGACGTTCCCAAGATAACCAGTGCATGCCTCGTGAATTTGTAGAGTTGTGACCCCACCAGAAGGCGTTAAGCATCTTCTCAATTTCACTAATGAAAGTGCTCGGTAGAAGGAAAATGCTCATGACATATGAGGGGATAGATTGCAGTACTGATTTGATAAGAATATCCCTCCCTGCTTGCGATAAACACCTGCTGCTCCAAGAGTTAATTCTATTCCAAATCCGATCTTTAACAAATTTGAAAGTCGCCTTTTTGCTCCTCCCTATCATTGATGGAAGACCGAGATACTTTCCTGTTCCCAAAACTTGCTTTACCCCGAGAGTTGTTGCGATACGATTCTGGCAGTCTGTGGGAGAAAAAATATTAAAAAATAAATGATAATTTTTATGGGTCATAAGTGTTTTAAAACCCGGACTGGTGATTGATCCGATCAAGATACTGGGTCAGTGGTCAGACCAGTGGATCATTAGTCGGACCGCATGACTATTAACCCGGTCTAAATAAAATAAAATAAAAAAATTCATGACTTAAACTTCATATTCTATAAAATTTAATAGAAATTTTTCTATAAAAATATTAATAAAAAATCATATACTTAAAAACAAAATTAACAAGAAACATGAAATTAACAATATTTTTTCAATACATGGTTGATAAAAGTTAAAAGCCATGGTTAGAAATAAAAAAAGGTGTGCAAAGTATATATAAAAAAAAAAAGATACAAGCTCGTTTATTAAAATTGCATGTTTTACTAAAAAAACCAAATTTTACCAAAAATATTGCATGTATCTTAATGAAAGTATTAAATATAGATTATGCATTATTGCCAAACAAGTTGACTTGGCTAGGTGGTTAAGATTAAGAAATTCAAGTTTTGGTCATGAGTTCGATCCTCTTTAGCACCAATATGGAATTTTTTACAAAATTTTCATTAAAGCAGTAAACCAGGTCGGTTCGGGTGGGCTGTTCCGGTTCACTGGTTGGACCACCGACCCATCCGGTTCACATCGGGTATCGTCGGGTTGTTTGCATATCCAGTCCAATGTGCTGACCGAACCGGCCACCTCTCCGGTTTTTGGTGACCGATCCGACTGTCCGGTTCAGTCAGGGTTTTAAAACACTATACACAACCCTCAATTTCATACATTTTTTTTAAAGACTTCAATTTCATACCGGCACCAACCCACATGACCTTTTTTTTCATGTGACTCATGGGAAATAAAAAACAAATAAATTAACAAAACAAAAAGAAAATAAAAACAAAAAACTAGTGAAATCAATCTTTCTCTCTTCTCACCACTCCGTCTCCCTCCCTCTCCTCCTCCTTCCATGTTTCTCTCATTCCCCACCCCTTCACTTCATCATCCTCATCTCAGCCGCATAGACTCCCCTCTCTCCTTCACCTTCTTTGTATTTTTATGTCAACGTCGATAACATGGATCTGGTCAGCTACCATGGAAATATTGACATGGTTATCATCATCGACAATGTGAATATGACCTCAAGGTTGTTGGAAGAGATGCATAAGACTCGACGAAGTGAATCTCGCCACCACCGACATAGTTGCCAACAGAAAGGATAGTCGGTTTGGCGTTGAGGATGGCAGAGATGAGGAGGAGGCAGTGGTGGGGTGGAGAGCATTAGAGAAGGTGGAGGACAATGGTAGGTAAAATGAGCGAGAAATCAATTGTTTTATTTTTTAATTTTTTTTTGTTTGTTTTTATTTTGAATGAGAGATAAATAAATAGTGGCTACTCAATGGATGGATGGACAAAATGGGATGTCCATAAAACATTAATGCATTTTTTTTTGTTTACAAATAAATGATAGTGTTGACCAATGAAAAAATTATTTGTATTAATAATGAAGCAATGACGTGATTATACTTATTCATAAATTGAAAGTATTAATGAAGCTAATGCATAGTTTTTTTTTTTCCGACAAAAACAAAACAATATTCATTCATTCAAATTGAGAGTAAATCAGATATAATAACATGTTCAACATCGCTAAAAACGTAAATGGTGAATCTACGAACAAACTCACAACAACCAAATTGATAGCATACGGCGACAAAATGCCTAAAAATAATATGATAAATTCTAAATCACCGAAATACCCATACTTTTGGATCTACATTGATTGAATTTGTAATTAACTGAAGTTGATCTTTCAATAGTAACTAAAAGAACACCGCAACAAGACACAGAATCAAACGTCGCACAAGACGACGAACAACACAACGCCGCACTCAAACGACGAAATAAAAAAAAACACAAAATGTAAAACTTGATGTGCGTGAAAACAAACATAGTTGCAGGTTCAAGTTTCAACTAGAAGCTTGTAATTGCAGATTCAAAGCTCAGCACTCTATTTAGAGCACTATTAATCAATTTCACATTATTTTTCAAAAATCAAACATTGTAGTTGTAGTCCCTAGACATAGTTCTATCACAAAGAACAACTATTAACAAAAAATGTCTTTGTTAAAAGTCAAGCAAAGATAAGGGTACTAAAGCATACTTATACACTTAATAGCGGGGAATTAAGCAATGTGGAACAAATAACAAACTACAAACAACTTCAACATTCACTCTTATGTCTAGCATAGGCCTGAGTCCAATTCCTAAATTGCAATCCTTAACCCGGCTCACCATGTTAAATAGACTTTGATCTCAAAAGTTAGCTCAAATAATGAGGGTACTCAAGCATACTTATACATTCAATAACTGGGGAACCTGAGTAATTTGGGACAAATAACAAACTACAAACAACTTCAAAACCAACTTCTACACCCACCCTCACGCCTAGCGTGGGTCTGGTCTGATTCCCACATTGCAATCCTTAATGTAACTCTGATACCATGTTAAATAAGCTTGGATTTCATCCCAAAAGTTAGCTCAAAGGATGATGATACTCATTCCAATTACCATACTTAATGAGCCTGATATTGTTATTTATTGTCACTACCTCCCCGTGTTAGGATTGGATGAGATCAATCCAAGACTATTTAACATGGTATCATAGCCGGGTTAAGGATTGTAATGTTGGAATTTGACCCAAGCCTATGATAGGCGTGAGGGTGGGTGTTAAAGTTGGTTTTGAAATTGTTTGTAGTTCGTTATTTGTCCCACATTGGTTAGATTCCCAGACTGTTGAGTGTGTTAGTATGCTTGAGTACCCCATCCTTTGAGCTAACTTTTGGGAAGAGATCCAAACCTATTTAACATGGTATCAGAGCCGTGTTAAAGATCGTAATGTGGGAATTAGCTCAGACTCACGCTAGGCGTGAGAGTGGGTGTTGAAGTAATTGATTTTGAAATTGTTTGTAGTTTGTTAATTATTTGTCCCACATTGCTCAGGTTCTCAGGTTGTTGAGTGTATAAGTATGCTTGAGTACCCTCATCCTTTGAGCTAACTTTTGGATGAGATCCAAGCCAAATTAACATGGTGAGCCGGGTTAAGGATTGCAATTTAGGAATTGGACTCAGGTCCACCCTAGGCGTGAGGGCAGCGGCGAAGATAGCCATGATTCCACGAGGGGGCCAAATCTAAATAAATGAAATAAAATATAATTCGACTGTTTTTGACATTTTTTTTGTTAACTAAGCTCTCATTATAGTTGTTTAAGAGATAAAAAAGTGTCAAAATAATACGGAATATATCTATTAAACAAGTGAATATATTCTAACTTTCCTATTTCTACTGATTTATGACAAATAAATTCTTCTGCGGTAGCTAAATATATATTATTGGGGTAACTAATATCAAAATATACTAATTTAGTCAAAGAAAAAAAATATTTGTTGAGGTAGCCAAAGCTACCCCTTGGCAACAAATAGCTTCGCCCCTGCGTGAGGGCGTGTGTTGAAGTTGGTTTTGAAATTGTGTGTAGTTTGCTATTTGTCCCATATTGCTCAATTTCTTGCTTGCTTTTTAACAAAGAAATTTTCTGTTAATATTTGTTCTTTGTGATAGAACTATGTCTAGGGACTATAACTATAATGCTTGATTTTTGAAAAATAATGTGAAATTGATTAATAGTGCTCTAAATAGAGTGCAGTTTGAACCTGCAATTACAAGCTTCTACTTGAAACTTGAACATGTGTTCAGCCAATTTTAACGAAGAGACAAACATACACTTGACTATATTGCATTGTCTGTTTGCTCCAAAATTTGAACAAACATAACATGTTAGTAAGAAATACCTTATATATAGAAAAAGCTAGTTAAAAAATAAGTCGATATTTATTTTTCTTGTGGTAATAATTTGTAAAATACGAACATTAGTTAATACCATTTAAATACAAACACAATGCTCCTAAGAGTAGAATACACGAATCCATTGATCTCTTATGACATGAAAGAAACATTTATTGATATCACTACTGAATGCTGATGATGTTGAATGAAGATTTCATCTCTTTAAGGTTTGGTTGGTGGGTGCTGATTCCCTTTTGGGCTGGGCCCTGATGGGATTTTACGACTCTTATTTTCTTTAACCTGTTATTTTCATTGCTCGGATCAGAATATAATTATACAATTATCATACAATTACCAAGTAATTAAAACGAATAAAAATACACATTTGAAAATAAAAAGTGATTGATGTCTTTATAAAACTAACCCATGAAGGTATGGCATGTTCAGTATATGGCTTTGGGATAGCCTTTAGGGTTCTGAGCTTGAAATCAACTGTTGGCAGTGATAAGAGTTATGAGATAGAGTATAATCATTAGACTCTACAACCATTAAAATTTTAAATTGATTTATAAAATTAAAAAATCTTGTTCATCTATTCAACTAAATACATTGATTATTTACTCCTTGCAAATTTGACACAACTAAGTGGAATAAAATATTTAACACGTATGTGAAAGTAATTTTCTTAAGAAATATATGAGAAGTGCAAGATTGTACCAAAAAAATAATATGAAGTGCAAGCTATTTGTGTGAGAATGGGAATTACCTGATTGATTAGCCTGAACATTGGCATTGACGTGATTGAATGCAGAAGCTGCAAGCAGAAGCCATGCAAAGAGAAGATGAATGAAAATTTGTCTTCTCATCTTTGGCAAAGCTTGTAGTGATTATAGTGAATGTAATGGCACTTTTAATGGGGTAATTTACGGTTACAAATTTACATGCATGATGTACATATAATTTTAGGAAAACGCTGCAAATGATTGTTTAAGAAGTTAAAAAAGTAACTTTTGAATAAAAAATTGTACACAAATATAAATGTTTGATTTATATTTTCAAGACATAATTTTGTTTTATGGATTTCTTAAAACACCGTTGGAACATTTGTTATCAAAAACTTTGATTTTATATGTTAAACCATTTGGTAATTGGTACTATTATATAATCATGAGGTAATTTGAAATTTTACGTGAGAATGTTTGTTAATAGATGGCAAGGTATCCTATGACATTTACGTGAGGAAATGTGGGACCATAAAAGATCGAGAATCTGTTTTTGTCCTCATAATATACTATATTGACTTCTTATTTGTTATCATTGCTTTCATTATAGTGCTTTGCTATTCTGTCGGCATCGTTTCTCAAAATGGCAATATATAGTTAATTGAAATCTGAGCAATACTACTATAGTGTAAATATTGAGCCTTGAAACATTATTTAAGATTTTTGTTTTTCATTTTTTTAAGAAGACATGAGGGTATAATAAGAGTGATTTTAGGATATAAATTATTTTCTCAACGGAGTTCTCATTTTAGAACGTTCAAAATTTCAAATTTCAATACTTTTTGAACAGAAAACAATTTACATAGCATAACATGTAGAGAGATGTTACAACGTTCACTTATGTTGCAAAAGAATATTTAGTCTTGTTCAAATTACACGAAGGAAATAACAACACTAAACAAGTTCAACATACCAACATACACAACTCAAAAAAAAGAAAAATCACAATATTAGTCATGCTTGCACAAACCACATAGTCATGTTTAGATTACTCATAAGAAATAAACATATAGTCATAATTATAGGTTCAATAGACAAAAACTCTAGCTCTAGCTAATGTCTACGGGTCTTACGTCAATATTTAAATTAAATGTTTGATTTAAAATAAAGGGTTAAATAAGTAAGTAGTCCCCCTAAATATACCAACATTTGATTTTAGTCATTCTAAAATATTTTTTAGGTTTTTGGTCGTTCTAAAATTTTCCATCTATGAAATTAGTCCCTGCTCTAGTGTAATACTCAATGTAGAATAGAGATTAATTTCATAGATGAAATTTTTTAGAGGGACCAAAAGCCTAAAGAAAATTTTAAGAAAGCTAAAATCAAATGTTTGTATATTTAAGAAGACAATTTTCTTATTTAACCCTAAAATAAATAATGTTACTTTTGTAGATCAATTGAGGATTTTATAGGGTTTCATCTCACACCAAGGAAGCCATCTTCCCATGGTCTATGGTGTCTTACGCTCCTGAGAAACTTGCACTTGTGCTCTCTTTTGTGCAAGTAGTCATTTCCTTTGCGGAGGTTGATAAATTCTTTTGTGCAAGTAGTCAATTATTTGTTTCCACGAATCTTTAAACATTTCACAATATTAATAATATAATTATCTTTTATTTAATTAACACAAGATTACACAACTTGTGCGAAAGCACAAGTCTTTTACTGGTTTATAAACAATAAAATAACTTTCTAATGACACATATTTTTAAAAGTGTCTCTTTGAGTAACTTCCTTAATCTAGGATCGATAAATGTCTTATTTTTAAATAAGTAAATTATAAATTATTTTCTGGCGACTTCTATAGAAACTTGGGTTTTTCGATTGACACATTCACTAAGTCGAATGATTCTTTATTACTCATGTCGAATATATGCATGTAACACGGACAACGGTTTTTTATTTGACCCTCTATAAAAAATAATAACAATTTTGCCCCTTAAGTTTACACCCTTATGCAATTTTGACCACTTAGTTTGACTTTGACCCAGTCAACTCACATGTGGCATCTCACTTAAGTGAGTAGGATGTCACATGTGTATTTTTTATTTTTATATATAAAAATTCAACTCATAAATAATATTAATTAAAAAAGAATATAAAAAAAATCTTTCTTCTTTCTCCTCTCACTACGCTTCTTGAAGCTTCCACTCCCTCTAATGGAATACGATTTTTCAAACACTTTTTCCACTATAGACTTTCTTGGTGTTCTTGGTGATACAACCTTAGAGCTTTCCGGAGAAACATATGAAATCTCCATGTGTCCGAAAAAGTGGGCACACCTAACAGTCAAACAAACCTTGTTCCCGCCACCACCGGAACAAGATTTCTCCGGCGGAGAAAAGGATGACAAGAGAGAAAGTGTTGCTGACACGAGAGAAGGGAAGGGGTGAAAAAATGATTGGTGTGGAAGTGTTGAAATACGAGAAAAAAGAAAGATTTTTTTTAATTTTCTTTTCTATTTATTACTTCTTCGGTGTCACAATATTAGTCGTTTAAGGTTTGTGCATGGTTATTAAGGAAATGATTAATTGTGTTGATTTCAATGGTAAATTTAGTAGCATTTACTAAAATACCCTCATTAATTGTAGTTAGTTGAGTAGTTAAGTTGGATGAAATTCAATAAATGAGTGTATAATAGTGGAAAAAAAAATGTTATATTGGTATTGTAAAGTGACAATTATTTTGAGAAAAAGAAAAAATGTTAAAGAGACAATAATTGTGAGACGGATGAAGTATTATTTATGAGTTGAATTTTTTTAATATAAAAATAAAAAAATAAATGTGTGGCATCCTACTCACTAAAGTGAGGTGCCACATGTGTGTTGACTAGATCAAAATTAGACCAAGGGGCAAAAATTGCAAAGGAAGTAAACTTAAGGGGCAAAATTGTTTTTGTTTTTTATAAGCGGTCAAAATCTTCAGATTGTGAAACATAGGGGATCAAAATTGCAATTAAACATTTTTTATTCAAATTGACGTTTGTGATGGACTAGGCCGCCACAAAGTTTGAAAAAAAGGTTTCCCTTACAAAGACCTCATTTTTTTTTTTATAAATACCACTCTCATATTTTCTCACTTATTTCTCCTCTCTAAAAGAGTAGTGATATTTGAGCATCGAAACTTTGATACAGTATAAAATACATCTAAAACAAATGTGAGTTTCATCTAAAGAGAAACAAATTATTATAAAAATAAAAAAATAAAAATCATATGAAAATACAATGTGTAATATGAATATTTTAGAACAACTATAAGAAAAATCGTATGAATATACAACCTCTCTAATACTATTTTTTAGCTTAATTGTTTGTGGTGGACTAGGCAGCCACAAAAGTCATCTCATTTCTCCCGATAGTGTTTATGGAAGATTGGTCCCTCACAAACCCATTTTCTGATTAAGACAAAGTAAGACATTTGTGATCAATTAGGCGGCCACAAATGTTTCTAACAGGCAAATATGGGAGAGATTTTGGCCATCACAACATATCTCAATTTTGTGGCCGCTATTCATCATTTGTGATGGCTTTTAGCCCCCACAAAAAAAATTCTTTCTCACTACATCTACTTTATGATATCTAGTTGATGTAGGGAGACATATTAAAAGAATGCATGAATCATGAGTTGATTTATGACATGTTTATATAATTCAAATACATGTTTGTTAATGATGCTCCCGAGATGCATGTATTATGTTATTACCGTAAGATATGCGTCTTATGCATTTGTTTTCATGCTTACAAACTCGAGATAAAACAAATCACATAAAATAGTCTAGATCCCTATATAATAATATTGGAGTCGTACGAATATTTCATAACGAATAGAAAGTAAGAAACCAACAATGCATATGTCTTTATCTTCTCTCATTAGCAAAGCTCCGCTGATCACTTTTCATGACCATATTTTTTGTGTAATCTGTCTATACAAATGCATAGAAGAAGAGACCACCCAAATAAATGGCGGGTACACCTTACATGATGTTAGAAATATATGGCTTAATATATGAATACATAGACAGACAACGTATATAAAATCACAACAATCATGGAAATATAATATTACATGATACAATGGAAGATAATTAATCACTTCATATGCATGTAGTGCCAAACTAACCCCTGAAAATATGAATTAAGAGGCCATGATATATGTGACATACAAGTGCAAAAAATATGCATTTTTTATGCCTTCATGTATATAGTACACTCTCACTAATATGATATTGTTATGTGAACATTCAATATGTCTAAACATAAGATATCTAATATAATCCATTTATAATTTCCCTATCGAACTCCCCTCAAGGATGAGATTTTCCCCCATGTGTACATCCACCTTTCAAATTTAAAGATGATTTCCCCTTGCAGAAGAAATTCAAATGATAATGATGCCTTAATTCACAAGTGAGTATCATCCTTGTCTATTAGAATAGGGCCTTAACAATATCCACTAAGTACCATTCTTATGTTTCATAGCCTTGGTGGCTAGTCATCAACCATGTACCATTTTTTTCTTACGTATCCTAAGTTGCTTATTGAAGATACAGGTTAGTCATTAGTAGTTATTGGTTGAGGTTGGTTACTAGTTAGTTAGTGCCTATAAATAGACTTGAGTTAGTCAAATTGTAACTAACTTCTTCATGTATAATATTACATCCGATTCTATTTATAAGAGAAAATTAGGTCAACAAAAGTTGATGTATATACATCAACTTTTGTTAACCTAATTTTCTCTTATAAATAGGATCGGAGGGAGTATTACTCATTCTCATCAATACAAGAATGTTATAGTTTTCTCTAAACTTTATCCAAAGATACCATGTTTCATAACATCACATGAATTCCATTGTTGCAATTCAACTTGGGCCAGACGATGTCAACAAGTGTTATTCTAACCTTCTTAGACCTTATTCACTTGATATAAATCATAAATATATGTTACAAAGCATGATAAAATACTAAAAAATCTTCAAGATGATATTCTAAAGTCTCAAACTCAAACGGTCATTCCCTTGATATTTAAACCTTATTTCTAATCTTCTTTCATGATATATCAAGCATTTAAGTCATATTAGTGTATTGCTAAGACTTGAATAAAACAATTAACACATGTCTAATGCTATCAAATAAATTGAAAATGTTAGAGAAATATATATAATATGAGACACATCATACAAGTAATAACATGTGATGAGAATTATAGCTAATCTTAGAGGTAACAAAGAATTATTTTTTTCAAAATACCTGTCAAACACAGTGACAATCGAAAAAAATACACTTCGCAATTTTAGGAGAACAAAAAAGTTGTGGACAAGCAGCATCAGTTACACAAAGACCACCAAATGCTATCATAAAATATAATAATAAAATAACGTTAGTGATAGGATATGAATGATTGTGTATAAGAAAATAAATATGAGAAATGGCTTACCATCGACATGAACTAGAGCAAGAAATAGAGAAATAAAAAATGTCATAGCATACACAAACTTGAAAATTGCAGTCATATTATTTGATCAGTTTATAATTTAAAACATTTGATGGTATGCTTACTTCATTTAAATAGTTTTTAATACTTTGGAATTGCAATAAATCCTACCTAAAAATAGAATCACGGTAAAATGTATCCAAAGTACAATGATATGTCATGTTTGTCCCTTTAGCTCAAATAATTAGTTACTTGACCTTTGAATGGATCTAACTATAGAAATTAATTGATTGTATTAAAAATTCTTTTTTTAACAACCTTTCATTATTTTTTTATTTTTTATCTAGCCTTTCATAGAATAAAGAGGAATAAACACAAAAGAGAAATAATAGCTTTTTATTTTTGATCTAGCCTTCCATACAATAAGGAGGAAGAAACACAAAAGAGAAGTGATAGTGTTGATGATGACAAACTTAGCCGCAGAAATAATACAACAATAAGCAAAAATATTTTTTTGCAAAAATTAAAAGTATCATAGGAGGCAAATATATACATAAATAAACCTCATAATTTTGTATATACTTTTTTCCACCCTTTCATACTTTGTCCATATTTCCGCATCAAGCCCCAATAGATATCGTGATTTTGAATTTTGGGGGTAATCATTCTGCCTTGGTGGTAACAACAATTCCTTGAGGCAAAAATAATTTTTTATTGGCCAAATTGTATTTTTGGTCCCTTAACTATTTAGGTAGTATCGCTTTGGTCCCTTAATTAAAATTCGATTTATTTTGGTCCCTTAACTTCTCTCCGTTACATATTTTGATCATTTCCGTTAATTTTAATTCAAAAACGTTAGGTTTTCTTCATCTTCTTGTCCTCTTTTTCATCTTCATATCATCTCCATCACCCTTCAACAACAAGAATCCCAAAAAAATTCCTAAAAAAATGAAGAAAACCTAACGTTTTTGAATTAAAACTAACGGAAATGACCAAAATGTGTAACGGAGAGAAGTTAAGAGATCAAAATAAAACGAATTTTAATTAAGGGACTAAATAGATACTACCTAAATAGTTAAGGGACTAAAAATGCAATTTAACCTTTTTTATTTTTGAAAATGGAAAGGCTATGAAATTCATGCCAATTAAACAAGCATTATTACGAGTAGCAAACAGTAAGTGATCATATGTAGTTTTTTAAGACTCAACATATTTTAAAGATTGATTAGAGCAATAGATTCTTCACCCTTGAACTTCCTCTTTTTGGATAGAAGTTATTTCGTAAACTTTGCATGGCATCTTCTCGAGAGCTTTAGCCAAAGAGATGTTGATTTGAAGTCTAGTAAGCAACCCCATAAAAAATCTAACTTTGTATCATGCTTCTCATTCTTCTTGAGATACGGATATGATAGCTTGATGTATTATGAGATGTTGTCAAGATTCTTACTTTCTTCTAGTATTTGCCGTCTATTTTTCCTTAGGGTGAATCTTTATCAATGAGTGTTTCAGATATTATAGCATTATCATTCTCTTTCTCTTTCTCTCATGGGTTCACCTCTTCATTTTCTTTGTGTGTTTCAACAGTTTCAGTTTTTCTCTTTTTTGCTTCCAATGGTGTCAATATATTCTTACTTCTTAACTCGACTACCATTTTTGTTTGATTGTTAGGATAGTTGCTCTCTACTGGCATAATTTTTCCACTTGTGCATCTAAATTACCCATTTTCCTCTCTAATCTTCCAAATGTTTCTTCATGATGTTGGAGGGCTCCTTGTTGAATTCTTGCAACATATTCGATGTTTTGATGGGATGACTTCATTAGTGGCGGAGCTAGAAATTTTATAGAGCCTGGGCAAAAAATTTATCGCAAAACGTCACTTCCTTCCTGCGAATAATTTCACTTTTCCTGCGGATAATTTCACATTTCCTACGGATATATCTTTGCTGCGGATCTTAAAATCCTAAGGGATTTTCTCACCTGGGAACCTAAATCCTTGGCAAAATCTGCAGGAAATGTGTTTCCTGCGGAATATACACAAAAATCCGCAGGAAAAGCTAAAACTTCTAGTAATCGTTGGGCTTGCGACAAAGAAAGTTGGAGCTGAGCATGGGCTAGTGCCCAGACTAGCTGGGGGTGGCTCCGCCCCTGGCCTTCATAAGTTAGATAAAATTATCATATACAACATGCCTTCTTATAGGTTAAAAATTTCACCTCTTGTTGAGAGAAGTGGGTTCTCCTCATCCAGTTTGAGTGTGAGTAGTACTCAAGCATCACCAGTGGATGAGTATTGTTATAATGATTGAGCTGGTTTATAGCAAAGTTATCCATGAATTGTTACCTCAAACAACCATAAACACAAAACCCAAGGAGCATTGTTCTATATAAAAGTGATAGAAAATATTATTATTATTTTTATTTTTTTTGACAAGATTATTATTATTATTATTATTTTATTTTTTTACTGAAAAATAATAGAGTTAATCTTTTTAGGGTTTTGATAATATTTGACTAAGAAATAAAAACAAAACAAAATATTTTTGAGAATTTTTAGAATATTTGGCTCAAAGATAACAACATTAACGAAAAGCAATTTTTTTTTTGTATTTTGGAAATATTTGACCTTAAAATAGAACTAAGGAAAATAAAACAAAAACAAAACTTTTAGAATTGGCTTTTTAGAATATATATTTTTTGACAAGTGGCTTTTTAGAATATAAACAGCACAAAGCACAAACGAATATATGACTTAGAAATAAAACTAGAAAAAATAACAATAAAATATTTTTAGAGTTTTTAGAATATATGAAATAAAAATAAAAACAAAAGAAACAAAACTACAATAAGATAAGTAAAGTGAATTGCCTTGTAGAAAAGATCAACTATTCCCGGCAACGGTGTCAAAATATTTGATGACAAAATTGGCAAGTGTATCAAACCGTTCAAGTAATATGGTAGTAAGTGTATCTTCTCCACATGGATTGTTATTTTCAACTCGGTAATTTACTAAACTTTATATTAAAAACTATAAATTTGGGCAGTTTGCAAGAATTGTTTAGTTTGCTGTGAAAAGTAAATAGTTTTGTTGATTTAGATGTTTTAGCGGCAATTCTTTAAATCCCATCTACCTCTTTGTTGGACTATATAAATGATGATTAACCTCGTAAGACAAAGATTCTTGTCCCTTCATATCTTAGATTACTCCATACCAAATACAACCTAAACTATGAAAACCATGAACTTATCCTTCCACATGTAATTGACTCATGAATGTCATGTTGCTCCTCATCTATTTAAGGGGGTTATACTCGCACAAACAGAGGAGGCGCCAGAATATCATATTGCTCACAGGGTCAAGACTTACACTCACACATGTGTCTTAGAACTTAACCGTCATACTGCAAGAATCCTTAATTAATTAACAACTATTAGGAAAAATACATAATTAATTATTCCAGCTAAATCAAGATCCCCAATCTATAAACCCTAACCTAAGATCAATTCATGGCCTAGAGGGGTCAAGTCCTAGTTCAAAAAGCATTAAGTACAATACATATGTAAATTAAATATATCTCAGATCATACTTGAATTAATAAATTGCATTAGTAAATTCCAACAAGTAAATCCTTCAAAAAAAAAATTCCAACAAGTAAACAAAGGTTCATCTTAGAACTCTAATCATAATGTGTTTAGTTACTCATGGTAAATTAATGCATAATCAAAGAAAAATAAAAACATACTCGAGAAAAATTGGAACGAGGATTGAAAATGCTCATCTTTGTTGCTCAGGTTGTTCACCTTTGCCTTGAATCTCCAAGTTTCTAAATGAAAATTTCTGGGTGAACAAATGACTTTAAATAGGAAGTTTTCACAATGGGTTTACATCATGTTACCATACTTTTTCCTCCTACCTGCAGTAGAAAAAACAGCTTTTTGCTTTTTCTTTTCTTGGTCAGCACGCGTGGGGTGTGTGGATTATGCGCCTAGGGCACATGAGGTAGTTGAAAACTGCCTTCTTGGGGCGCATGAGGCAGTAGTCTTGTCGAATATTTCTGCTTTTATTCATTCTTCAAGTGTTTTTCTTCCTCAACATGCTCTTGGGACTTGGGACCTAATTTCTCCCAACTTATCTTGTCTTCAAAACCGTTGTTGTTCTTCATTCTTGAGCTTCCATAACTTCTATGAGGTGTCTTGCTTTGCCAAATTACATAATTTAACAATAAAAGGCTCAAAACACTTATATAATTGTCTTGTTATGGAATAAATAGAATTGAAATGACTTATTTAAAATCTCTTTTATTTTATCTTCAAATGCTTATTAAATGACTCCAAAACATAGCTAAAAATATCATATGATGAGGTGTCATCATTCATCAAAGACCAAGTCCTAATATAAGCTTGACTATAAATATATATATATATACACACACACACACACACACACATACACACACCAGAAAGTTTTCATTTGGTTGTAATTGGACCATGTGTTTGGATTGCAAGGTAGGATATATCAAATAAAATCATGGCTTTTCTAAAGGGTTCAAATATAAAATAAAATAAAAAATATTGTTCTTTCTTTTTTCAACCAATTGAATGACCGATTAAAGTAGGGCTGAGCATCGGGCGGGTTTAGGCGGTTTCGGGCTGAAAATCCCAAACCCGAACAAAACCGAAGTAGAGATTATCACAACCATTCCCGACCGATTGTGGAATTGGATTGGTCGGGTGACGGTTTTGACGGGTAACAGGTTTGACGGTTCAGTTGTAGCGGGTTTCAGCTTTGATCTTAAATTTCAGAAGAATGATAACAATTTAAAGAATTCATCGTTGTTAAATCAAGTGGAAAAGAAAGAAAAATTAAGAAATGTAAATCTAAAGATAAGAGAAAAAGAAGGCGCAAAAAACTTGTAATAACTGATGAAAATAACAAATTGTAATTTGTGTGGTGTGTTTAAGTCACTGGCTTTTGAGGAATAAAGGAGAGGCTACAGAAGAGGGAAAACGTAAGGATGGAGAAGAAGACTCAATATTTAAGCAACACTATGTATAATTTTTTTAGTAAGGTGTGTTTTATTTTGTTAATTAGTAGAAATAAAAGGACAAAATATTTATTAAAATTGTGGTATAAAAGTTGCTTTTTCTTACTTGCCTTGAATGTATCAGGACAATGCATAAAGTAAAAGTTGGATTTGACCAAGCGATGTGGCAGGCTGCATGTGTCTGTGCAGTACATTGGAGATTGTGAGTTAATTGTTAATATATCTCGGGCGGGTATGGACACCGCTGGGTTGACATTTTGAAATCTGAACCCGCCCAGATAAATCCATCCAAACTCGTTTGTTCCTATTTTTACACCCGACTTTACCCGCCCGTTCAACCCACAGTTGACTCGGATTTTACGGGTTGCGGGTGGTTCGGTACTTTTTGCTCAGCCCTATCTCTCTTCAACTTCTCTCTCTTTTTTCTTTCCTACCAAACACAGTGTTAATCAAATTAATAGTTACATAAAAACCTTTTTCACTGCCAAAAAAAAAAAGAAAAACCTTTCTCTCTCAATATCAAAGTCTCTCAATCGAAGTCTCTCTGAATCGAACTCGCCGCAACCACTCTCTCCGGAACCTCCACCACTCACTGCTGTCATCGAACCTCCATCACTCACTCTCTCCGTCTGTCATTCGTTGTTGTCACTTGCTGATATCATCAAACCCTCCGTCATTCGCTGTTGTTCTTCCACAAAGATATTTTGATTTTTTTTATTGTTTCACAATTTGTTCTATGATTTGGGAATTAGGGTTTACTGAAATTGTCATGCCTTCGAATTGTTTTGATGAAATTGATAATTCTAGGACTTGTTGGTTTTGATTTCTATGAAAATTTGGGATTAAGAACAGTTGATCATCAAATCATTATTTTTAACTTGTATTGCTTCCGAATTGGTTCCCCAATTATTGATTTTTAGGCACTTCATTGGCTGCTTGTACTATTTCTTTGATGAAATCTAAAGTTGTTTCAATATTCGATTTTGTGTGCTTTTTCGATGTCTCTAACGTATGCATATTATTAGAGTAAATAGGAATTTTACTCTTTGAAATTGAAATTGTAATGGTCTCTAATTTAATCCTCAATTTACAATTTTGTCTCAAAAATTGAAAATATCTATCTACCAAGAAGAGACTAGTTTAAAGGTTCTAAGCTCATTTTGATGTAGCAAAGCACTCTTCAATAAGTTACCGTGGTTTTGATGGATAGTTACTAAAGACTATTATATTCTCGTCGAACCTTGGTAAGGTAGATGCTGATAGGGTTTCCCGTTCGTAGAACTACTGAGAGGGAGAGTGTGCTATGTACTCCTAAGATTCATAGATGGGAAAACCTTTAGGAACACTAGCACCATACCTTTGGAAATTTATGAACGACAACTTAAGTATATGTTTCAATTACCCATGAGGGAGTAAAACCCCACACATGAGGATCACCGTATGACTGGCAGGTGCAACTTAACAAGCGGAGGGATAGATCGAAATTAACCGAGAGAGTAAGACCCTACACGTAAGGATCACCGTGCGACCAGCAGATGCAACTTGACAAACAGATTAGGTTATCATGTCTCGACGGACTCATCACTTAGATAGTCTACTTAGAATAACTGAACGTGACTTGACTATTAATGAATTCCAACAAATGAATAAGGGGGGTTCGAAGAATCCTAACCACTGCTAACATTTCTGCAACCAAAATAGGTAACTTACTCTTTTGCAAATAGATAAATATTGCAAATCTCTTAACCCTAAACTCTTTTATATTTTATTCTTAAAAATTAAGTAACGCAAATTGTTTGGACGAAACGAAAATCCCTGTGGATATGATACTCTACTTATCACTTTATTACTTGGTAAACGATTTGGTACACTTACCTAATCCGACTATCATATATCCAATACAATTTTGTAGAGCTTATAAATCTATTTGGTAGGCATATAACTTTGTATTTGATAGATTTGATCTATTGCCATATATTTTTGTTTCTAATAGGGTTTCGTTATAATTTGGAATAAGATGAGAAGGACAACAGTAAGAGATTAAGTGGATAATACTCAAAAGTATGTGTACTCGTTAGAATTGAAATAAGAGATTAATAACAAGAGTTTTATAACTTATTGAAAATCCAAAATTGCAAAAAAATTATAGTATTAAAATTTTAATGGAACAAAAAAATTATTAATATAATGTAGTTTATATAATTACACATTTATGGGCCGGCCTGGGAGGCCTAGTAGGCTTTTCTACAAGCCTTTGCCTGTTCCATTTAAATTAATGAGGTTTTTAAAAATCTTGAGTCTAACCTGTTTAATAAACAAGTTAGACCAAGCCGAGCTTTAAGTAGGCCGAGCCATAGGCCCCTGGCGGGCGGCCTGGCCTACTACCACCCCTACCAAGAAGCCACGTCGGCTTTGTCTTCTTCTGAAGTTGTCTATATCACTCAGATAGTACAACTTGTCTTCTTCTGATCACGTGCAGATACAAACGAAGAACCTCGGGGACAAAAGGAATGAAGGAATAACTCTAGTTGCAGGAAAGGAATTTCAAATGTCCCATTAACGACATTAGCATATCAAGTAATATTCCAACATTCTTGATCACAACTTTTCAAAGACTCAATCTAACGTCTCTATTTTCCTTGTTTGTATTAGGAGCTGAAGACTTGAAGAATAAAAACAAGACTTTGCAATCTTAACTATGCCCTTACTCTGTCAAATTCAAAAACTCATAGAACACTTAAGAATTTCTTACTAAGTTCATATCTTATAAATTCTAAGTCTTAAGAGTATTGTTCGGTTTAGTAATTTCTTACACCTCTGATTGTATATCAATTATAAAAACACTATTTTATTTGTAAACTCTTATAAGTCTCTGTAACGTCCCAAAATTTTATATAAATTATCTATATCCTTTTAGTAATTTTCTTGATTTTCGAAAGAATTATTTTATGTGTTAAAAATGTAAGAATGTACCCTTCTTTTAATTAATTCTTTATAATATTAAGGTATATGAAATTTTAATTAAATATTTAAAATTATATTTTATTCTAATCTATTTTGTTTATCTATTTCTTTAGAAACAATTTGGATGTCAAGAATGAAAATAATTATTTTAGCCCAATGCATTATGTTATAAACTATTTTTTTTACTTTGAACAATTAGTAAGGCATTTTGATAATTTTGATATCATTTATTTTTATTTTATGCAATAAGTAATTTTCATTACTTGGATCAATTCTTGTTAGCAAGCCAATGAATGCTTGGATCACTTCCTAAATCATTTCTTACGTGAGTGAACCCTTGTAGCAAGACAAAAAAAATATTGATTTTTCTAAGGTTCCACTCATATAACGTTTTTGACTGAATTTAAAATCTATTTTATGACTTGCCATGTGAGTTCATCAGCATTAACACAAACGTGATCTTGTACCGCCTGTATTTACTTGCCTACAATAATTGATATTTAAACTGAATTATTCCTCTTTAATTTTGTAGTATAGTCATTACCAAATAATTTTCATTAAAATTGTCTTAACTCCAATTTAAGTGAATTTCAATGATTCCCTCGCTGCCTTTTAGCTTCAAACTCTTCACATTTTATATTCATACAAAATCTAGATTTGTGTAACATCTCTCAGGTCTCAGCACTCATTTTATATTCATAGGACATAACCACTCTAAACCTCACTCACCACCATCCCTCTTTTGTAAATCTAAAATAAGTTTTTAAGTCCCTCTGATGATCAATCCATTTTCTTTAATTTCGTCTCTTGGCCTTCTTCCTTTCCGAGTACTTTGTGAATTCTAGTGTGTCAACTGTGAAGGAAGGCATCCAAGGTAAGGGCTTTTTTCCCATAAATTATTACGAAAAGAATATATTTAAGTGATTAAAGTTTGAATAAATATTATGTCTGAAAGTAATTATATGAATTTTGAGAACCTGTTGCTTATCACGTGGTATATGTACTTTCTCTTTGTCTACCTATGTGGCATGTATTTTATTTTGACTGTGTTTACCTAAGTGGTGGGAATTATGTTTTATTATCATTATGCATTTTCTATGTGATGTCTTAGTGGCGGGTAAACTTCTTTTCATCATCATGCATGACATGTGCATACTCTGTGTGATGCCTGTGTGGCGGGTTAAATATTTTGTGTGATGCCTTAGTGACGGGCTGACTATATCTGAATCATTTAGTTATCAGGAGCATGCATAATTGCATTTGAGTCCATTATATATTGTGTGGTATTAATTGATTAACTTCTCTTATTTCAATAGAAATGTTTATGAACTTTTTCTTATATGGGTTGGCTATATTTTTATTTCTTTTTGATTGAGAAGTTATGATACTATCTATTTATGATATTGTTTTTTGTGCTTTGAGTATGAACCAATTTGGATAGGAAAATTGACCCTTAGATTAATAAAATGTTGTAGGTGTCAAAAAAAGAAATATGAAGTTGATGTGTGATTGAAGTGTACGCGGGAGCAAAAATGGGTTTATTAGATTGTATATCTAATTCAAAAGTATTTTTGAAGTGTATTATTTTCTTCTATTAAAAAATAGTAACTTTTAAATAGTAATTTTCTATCAATTTATTTAAATAGTTTATCTTTCAATTAGTTTCATTTCAATAGTATATTTAAAAAAAATAGCATCATATTTTCTAAAGAAAATGAATATTTTTAATTAATGTCTTGGATAAAAAATCTGGGACGTTACAATCTCTTTTAGCTTTGATTGAGCATTTAAAAGTCTCTTGCTTGCATGCTTCAGCATAGGAAGTCTCTTGGTTGTGTCTTTGAGCAATTGTAATTAGTTGCGATTATAGTGAAAATCCCATGGAAGTTCAAGCAGACTGGACTACTTTTGGATCGTACGAGGAACTAGTATAATTGTTTTCTGTTCTCTCTCTCTCTCTCTCTCTCTCTCTCTCTCTCTCTCTCTCTATATATATATATATATATATATATATATATATATATATATATATTTGTGTGTGTGTGTTTGATTTTATCTGTTGTACCCAAACTCTGAACAAATTCAGACTATGACTTGTGAAACAATTTGAAAAAGTTAGAAAAGCCAACACAATTCAACAATCCTCTTGTGTTTTTCTCACCTTCGTAGCTTTCTCTTCAATTCGCCCTTGAAAATTATGTGGGTCCCTAAAGATGAGTTATAACCCTAAATTCATAATAAGATTCAATTATATTAGAAACCAAGCAATTCACCACTGCCTTGTTTGATTACAGGCGAGGGTTAATAATCCTAATATTGCTCCATCTAGGATGTGGTAGAGAAACATATATATACGAATTAAATCAGACTTTAGAATATAAACTGAATAAAAAATTTATAAAAAGAATCCAACAAATAAGAAGGGGTTCATCGTGAAGCCCTAATCAAAGAGGTTTAGGTGCTCATGAAAACCGACATCATTACAAAATAATAGAAAAAGTAGACCCTAGAGAGAACAAGAGGAGGATTAAGATCCTCTTCCTTGAAGCTCTTGATGCTTGACCTTGCTTTGCTACTGCTAGTTTTCTAAATGAGTTAAAGTGTGTGCAACGATCTCTATTTATAGTTCAAGGTTTCTTAGGGGTTAAGAGAGTGAAAATAGGGTTTTTCCACCAAAAGCGACTTACCAATCAGCACTCCCTAGTCTAGTCCATGTACGGGGCGCATGGGGAAGTTGCTAAAGCTCCTCCATCCATAGGGGCACATAGCCTCATGCGTAGAGGCGCATGAGGGAGCCCTTCAAGTGCGATTTAGCTGTTTTCAACCTTTTTCACTCGTTCTTCCGTCTTGTGATGCTTTGAAATTTCCAATGATTTTTCTTCACTTTGTATTGTATTCAAAAACCTTCTAAAAATCATTGTCTTATAATTTAGGATAAAAGTAAATTACAGCGACTTGAGTGAAAAAAATACAAAAAGTTCCTCAAACCAGTGACAAGTCCTCTAATAAACTTATAATTTGCCTTCAAATGCAAGGAAATATACTAAAAACATAGTTAAAAATATCATGTTATTCCATCATCACCTCACATGCATCATTCTTATTTATCGACTATTATGAAAAGGAAAAAAATATACTACAAAAAAAGTGAAAATGCTTATTAAAAAATGCAATTAAAAATAAACTAATGTAATTAATATTGGGCTTACGTAGAGACTTGTTATGTAGGCAGGATGCCAACTTAAGAAGAGGTTTTGAACAAAGGGTGACATTGTTAGATGGACGTGCCACATCGGCATAATGCAACATAATCATCTAAAAATTAATTTACTTTATAAAATAAAAATAGAAGCCATAATAAAGAAGATCCAATGTATTAAAATTGATTCTTTGCCTTTTCATCTATCAATTGATGTGTTGCCTTTTCATCTATACTTTTTATTCATTAATTGATTTTTTGGTTACTTCTCACCAATTGCAATTGCCACCAAATTAACCATTGTTGACGGACATGTATGTGTTTCCATTGTTGTTTAATAATGTCATTTTTACGAAAATATATGAATGGTTCATTTTTCATGTCTTCGTGGATCTATAAACTCAAAGTTCCCATTTTGAAATGCAAGATAAAAGGAAAGCTAGTATCAATTTTGATTATCAAAATAGATGAATGGTTCGTTTTCCATGTCTTTGTGGATCAATAAACTCAATACTTTGATGCTAGAAATTGCACTTATCACATACCAACAAAATATAATGTTGGTTGTCTTCTCTCTATTATGAATGAATATATAAGAAATAATAATAATGATGATGATGATGATGATGATGAAAGGTTGGTGAATAAAAATGAACTGTAATTATTTGAAAAATTGGGGTATATATTATGAGTTAAAGGGTCAAATATGACTCAACAATATTTTTTAGAGACATTTAATTTTTTTTTTCTAATTTTAAAGACAAGTTTCTTCCAACAACATAATTATTAAAAACTATTCAATTGATGTAAACATAAATAGAGGGATTTTAGTATATAATGTTATCAAACCAATTTAAATATGTTACATGAACAGGTGAAAATAAATGGCTGAAACTCTCAAAATTATTTATATTGTGATCCTTTTGGTTTCCTTATGTCTTGTTGTTGTTGTTGACGGCATATCGGTTTTGGGTAATGTCATGTCCTCATTCTCATGTTTCGTTGATTTTATATATAATCTTTTACTCTTTTTTGTAATATATATTTATCTTTGTCTAACATTACAGTGCGATGTAAAAGTATTAGCAATTGTTATACAACATTTATGTTTGCTCCTGAAAGGTTATACAAGTGCATTAAAGGTTATTGTTATGAGGTGCGTCAAAGGTTATTGTAAACACCTCCAAGTTGTTAAGGTAATGAAATTTCTCTATTGCGTATAAATCTTTCACTTTATTTACTCACACTAATGGTGTTACTCTTATAATTTCTCTTACAAATTTTATATATTTTTCTGAACTTTCAATTTCTTTGATAGCCTTAAATGTATGTTAAATATTTTTCAAAGACACACATACATACATACATACATACATACATATATAAATATATATAATGAGTATAAGGCGTGTTCCAGCCAATAAAATCTAAATATTCTTAAAAGAAAAACATTTAAATATATTACGAGGAAAACATATATGGACTATGAATCTAGAAACTTTAGAAATATGAGACGAAAGTAAGTAAAATTTTCATTTAAAACACCGCACATGAGAAACCACACATCCTCGAGTCAATCATGCAACACCTCTGATGTTCCAGAAACTATTTTTTTATATATCTATGTTCACCCTATAATCGTTAGTTATTATTTCAAGTGATTTTATGGGTATATGCGTGTTAGTTATTTCATGATATTTTTTCTTATTTACTTACTTTGTATGTGTATTGATCATGTTGTGTTTCCACATACGTTCGATTTGATTTAGTGTTTAATTTAATGCATCAATATTATATTTGTCTATTTTTTTTAAAAGAAAAATGGGTGCAGATGGATCTGCAACATCTGATGTAGATTAAAAGAACAAATAATAACGACCAAATAGGTGATACAAAACAACCCTAAAGATCAAATAATTACTAATCTAAGTTTGAAGCACGCATACTATTTCACAGCAATGCACAATTTAGGGAACATGTTCCGTACGGGCATGAAACCAAATGAATTTAAAAGAGGTTTATGACCATTTACTAGCACTGAACCAAGATCTTGAAAGGGACGAGTGAACCTGAACGCCAATACAAAAAACAGGTTCACTCACCGACAACCCATTGCAACAAAAAACCAACAAGTATTCGTGGATATTTCTAGCCTAGCGGTCCTTTGTAAAACTTTCGTAAAACAATGACTTGAACAACAGCGACGGTGGCGTGAGTCACCGTCGTTGCGAATCTTGAACCAAATCCAAATAAAAAATTAGAACCCAATAAACAATAAACACTCCAGCCAAAGATTTAACTGCTCGAACCCCAAAAATCACCAAACATTCGCTAACCAAGAAAACCTCTGCAAAGTCAAGGAGGTTCACATATCTTGGGTATTTGTATTGGCTGCATTATTGCTAAAACAAATGTCCTTGTTGTGTAAGTTGGAACCAATGTTCCAACATTTGGTTAGGCATCTCTGTAGGATGTTGGATACAATGTTCCAACATCCTGACACGGTTCAGTGTGCCTGGGTTCATGCCTATTTGTACGCGCACCCTTTATTGTTTAAGGAAACAATATTTCCTTATCTTATTGACCAAGCAACGCGCATATCTTCATAGGAATCAGCTGTGGAATATTTCTAAAGTAGTATTTCTATTTTAGGAAATATTTGTTATTGGTTGGAACGATCCGATAAATGTTCCGACATTTTATGACTTTCCATATTTGTTTCTAATTCTTGTTTTGCAGATTAGCTGAACCGATCTGTTTTGTGTTGAAGCCCAACAAGAATATTTAGTCTAAGCTTCTTTAGTATATAAGGGAGACTTCAAGACCTAATTATTTATTCAAGCCGTCATACTAAAAAGTTTAGATTTTTAGGGTTTTGAGTCTACATGTGGTCTACTCCTGGCTTGGTTGCCCCCAGAGTAGGTGTGTTTGTCACCGAACTGGGTCAACAAACTCACTATGTTCTTTACTTTCTTGTCATTTATTTTTCTTGTTTTTATTTCTGTTTGTCGCGTGATGTTGGTACATTGAACTGAACATTGCAAACGTTAAAACATCGTACAGAACATATTAAAACAAGTGTGCTAGAATTTCAACATATGTTATTGATCGGCGATAAAATGAACCGCAAAACATTACGACAAGTTAGCCACAAACTAAAAACAACAACAAATCATATTGTCACTGTTAATTAACTAGCTCATTGTCTTCATCTAGAAACCAGATCTGATAAAAACCCATATGAATTCCTTAACAGACTTTGATTTAAATTGAACAACCAACATTTTATCCATCAGATGATGAAAAAAATAAGAGTTTAAAACTAAAACAAGTAAGAATCAAATAAAAAAAAAACCTATTTCATTTGGTGATCATTTTGACTGAGCCCAAATGGGGTTTGATGGAGGTGTTGCCGCAAGGGCTGAGTAGACCATTGCCATCATTAGAGGCTACATTGTGAAAGAGCGATTTGGATTTGGGCTGGAAGGTGGTGGTTGAGAATCTAGTGAGATGTCATAGCTATTGTTTTAATTATTGTCTAAAATGCTAGTATTTTAGTATGAGTATTTTGAGAATAATGTTTTAATTTGAGTTGGGGAATAAAATAAGTAATTGTGTGTGTTTATGTTATTGGTTCATATTTCTAGAAAACATAAGAGGAAAGAAAAATAATATAGGTGTGGGTTTGTTTGTGTTTGTTTGAATGATTTTTTGGCCTATGTGTCGAGTGAGAGAGAAAAAAAACTAATCTACTAGAGAGAGAGAACAACAATAAGGGAATATAAAGCAAATGAAGATGCCACAAGAGACATATTTTTAATGGCAGCCATGCAGGAAAATGTATAGAAATTATATTTGGTGCCAATCAATTGTGTAATAAAACTAATGTTGCCATTTTCTCGTCCTTTACTAGGACAATAGATTTTTTATGTGGGACAAGGATTAGCGTGTGAAAACGCATCAAAAACAGGTATGAGGTGAAAATCATTACAAATTCATAGTGTAAAATAAGTGTGGTGAATGGAAAAATAGTATTTTCAATAATTTCATCGTGGATCGCTACAAATGGTCATAGTCCTTTGAGTGAAAATCGTCTAATATGAAAATCTGAAAATGTAGGATTAAAAGAGGAGTTAGAAACTATATCAAGGTTTTGATTTATTTAAATTTTTTAAAATTTTTTTCATTAATGCAATTGTGTAAATTTGTGTTTTACTCTTGAGTTGTCTTAATAGTTTGATTTGATTATTTGAATTGTTTGATAATTATACATGTGACATGCTTGTAAGTGATTTGGAATATGATATCCTGAGGTAATAATACATGAGTAATGAATTTTTTGTTATCAACTTGAGTTGTATATATATTTTTATGATTACCTCATAGATATTGAAATAGTGATAGTTCGAAATCATGCTGCAAATGGTGCTCTTAAGTTAGTGAGGGAAGGAATTAGATGTTTGGGGTCTTGAAGTGGAGATTTTTTTCACAAAATATAGGTATGTTCTGACAAGGCTAAGTGAAATTTGAGGAGTATCTAATTCATAGGGTTGGTAAGATACAGTATAACTAGAAAGAAGTATCATATCACAAGAGAAAAACGACCATATGGTGCAATATGATTAGAAATAAGCACACTTTCAATTTATAAGTATCTAATTTATATGGTTGGTACGATGCAATATCACTAGAGAGAATAGACCACGTGCGGTATAACTAGAGAGAAAAAATACTAATAGTATAGAAGCACGTGATTCATTGGGTCTGTATAATGTGGTATCACTAGAGATAAATATCACACCTGATGTGGTGCAATATCACGAGAGAGATGTGACAATCTCATGAATCAGCAGTGCAATACCATAGAGATAGGCATGAACCTTTATAGAATATAAGGGAACCAAATTATAAGAATTAGAGTTTAAGTAGATAGGTACTTAATGTTGATTTGTGATTGTCTCATTTAGACATTGTGAATTGAAATATTATTATATATTGACGATTGTTGATTATTTGTGTGGTGAATGATATGATATTTACTTGTTATTTTGTATGTTCTCTAATTTGATTTCTTCTATTAAATGTTTTCAAAACATACCCCTTTGTTTTTTGTATTTTCCTTCCTTGACTCTATGTTTTAAATTTCAGCTTCTATAGGTTGTATATTGTTTTGGAGTGAAGCAGATTCCTTCTCTCAAGACTCTATTTTATGTCGTTTATTATTTTTAGACATAGTCAGCTCTGATAGGTGACATCAAGTTCGAATAAAAGAATCATATTTTAACTTTGTACATCTAATCAAATTTGTACTCTTTTTGGTTTTTAAATGTTATGCTTTGAACCGATGTTTATTTATAATTGATTTCTCTAAGTCTTGATTGAGAAGTATGTATATTTGAGTTGTGATATCCTTTACCTCATGAAAATAATTTTTAAACTCGTATTTTAGCTACCTTGATGTATTTTAAATCGACTTTAAACTTTAAATATCTAGTTTGTAGTATCACAAATCATATCATACATCCTCAATAACTTATCTCTCGGATTTTTCCCATAATTGTGATGCATCATGAACAACATGCTAGCAATGACACTGGCCAATGCATACAATCGTCATCTTACTAGTCGTAGTGACTTGATGTTATAAGTAGATCAAAGTACAATTTTTCGGGAAAAATAAACTACCCTAACATCATATAAACATGTGCACAATAATGATAATAATATGATTCTTTCTAATGGATTGGACTAGAAATAAACTTTTTGTGCCCATTAACAACATCACATAATATTATATGAATATTTAGGCCAGTAACTTCTTTGAGTCATGACAATTCAATCCACACTAAGTACCAAGTAGAGAAAGGTATTTTAAACATACAAAGTACA
>Ga0315914_1002586_pt1 | contig 27676 bp, 16 predicted proteins | sample MpolenodulesMG_FD_203920 | JGI IMG/M metagenome (GOLD analysis project Ga0315914, IMG submission 203920) | Medicago polymorpha root nodule microbial communities from Los Angeles, California, United States - elongated nodules | ecosystem: Host-associated > Plants > Roots > Nodule | place: USA...
ATTCAAGGATAGAGATGGCAGAGGAGAAGCTTGACCAATGCCAGTAACTTGTGCCTTAGAACCATTAGCAACAGTAATGTTGTGAGGTATCTTAGGAGGTGACAAATTAGAGATAAGAGAGGGATCATCAACAACATGATCAGAAGCACCAGAATCTAAAACCCATGATCTAGTAGAGTGAGATAGGCACACCGTAGAATTGAGCCAATGTTGCTGAAGAGGAAACTGGTTGGATCCCCATGAAACAACACAAAACAAAAACCGGGACGGTTCCCTTTGGACACCGAACGACTGAATTGAGAAAAGAAAATATAATAAAAATATAGGGCTAGCCTTGACAGCGACTGAACCCAAAGACAAAACTAGGATTTCAGAACCATGCTCTGTATACCATCTTAAGACTGAAAATATGTTTATCATATCATATTATGCGGGGAGAATGTACATTTATATGGGTAGGAGTCTCCTAGTTAACCCCTAATTAATAAAGAAGATTAATCAATACAATCAATACAATAAATAGTGAAGTTAAAACTAAACAGTCACAACTTTTCAATATCTCAACACAAACAATCTGTTCTTTTAGTTTAAATGTTAATATATTGCTATTTTTTCATAATACTTGACTTTTATATACACTAAAGTTCTCCGCATGATTATTCTCCCGAGTCAATTGGTTCATCTGGTTGTTACATCTAAATTGTTGAATATAGTACCATTTGAGGTGGGAAAATGGATTCTGATGTAGTAGCTGAGCATTGAAACTCATGTGGTTAGAAATTTGATTCTGCTGTCATTTTCTAGATAACTTAATGGGTCAGAGCTTATCTACACTGTATGCCCAAAGGGCTCTTGACATATACTTATGATTCAAATAATGGGGTCTAGCTACTATAGTCTTCAGAGTGTCCATTTTAAAGAAAAACTTGCAACCATTACATCTACAATTTTGTAAAGTTCTCAGCTCCCACTTCATCGAAAATTAATTGCCAAGTTTTAGAATGGATTAGATGCTATCAGTTCGTCTATCTCAGGGTCTTAGCTAATTATAAACTTAATGGTCGTTTCATTTGTTTGAAGGCTTCAATTTTAGAGCCCAATGACCATCTGCTTCGTATATATGCTATTAATTGTATTATGGTGTTCCCTGAATTCCTCACACCTTCCCTTTCCGTAAGATCCACTCTGATTTTTAAAATATGTTTTACAGGAGATACATAGCAATGGTAGAGATGTGTCGAGTTGTTTCTTGTACGGATCAGCTAATTGTTTTATTGCTCCCACTCTCGGAACATGTGCTAAATATCATCCTCGTCCACCTTCAGGAATGGTAAGCCATTAAGTTTCAGGAGATAAGAAGAACGTTGTGTTGTAAATGAAGCTAAAAATCCATATAAAATATTGTTTTCTTTTATGGCTAACTGAACCCTATATTATAATCTAAACTATTAGATGTTGTCGTAGAAAGTAACCCTTGTTGTATCTCTCTCTCTTTAGGCTAATTTTTGTATCTTATGGCAGCTCTGACACATTTGAATCTACCATGACCGCGAAAACAATTACATATGGTGCAAAGTGTGATCCACAACAGGACTTGGCTTTGTTATGTGGACAGTTAGTACCAACCCTTGAAAGACTTGAATTGCTGAGTGAGGTATGAGCCTCATAGTAACTATTGAGTAATCCTACTTAATATTCTGGTAGATTTATTTTTGTTGCTGAAATTCCTGTCATTAAAGGAATGTATTTTCACGATCTTACATCATGTTTGGTTGTTTTCTCAGGAGAAATTAGGGCATACTCTCAAAGTATTCTGCCGACTAGCAACTTCTGCCAAAGAGATTGCGATCCAGAAGATGATTTAGTATATTTAAAGTATCCTTACAAATCTAATTGCTTGGATTACCTCCATGTACATTGTAAATTATATCAAATATTCCCAGATTTTAGATCAATCAGTAAGATATTAACTTAACAGTTGCAGTGCATATGCGAGTGAGATTTTGTAGTGGATTGGGGAAAAGTCTTGTTTAAATGCCATCAACCTATAATGTAAAGGAAGTAATCATCATATATTGTCAAGTTACAGTGCTAGCAGCAATAATTGTATTAGTATGGTGTTCTCGCAGCAAAAATGCTATAGCACTAACAAACAGTAATTATAATTGTAGTTACGTTTAGCCATTAACGATTGTTGGTTGTTAGTGTTTTTCCTCCCGATATATACATTTATGTTTGATAAGAGAACAAAAATATCAAGAGCAATATCTGAATTCTATTTCTAGTTAAACAGGAAATTAAAAAACTTTAAAAATGCAACTTATTACGTGGATTTATTCATTAAAGTTATTATTATTTTAAAATAATTAACTTCAGAAGTAAAGCGTTTGATAATGTCTAATTGTTTGAGAAGTATATTTGGGTAAATCCTTAAATAAAACTAAGATGTTATCAACAGAAACTATACTCTGGTGATTTGCTCGAACACCACTGAAATGCTGCAGTGGAAATAATGTGATACTAGTCGATAACATGACAGTAAATGTTTTGTAAAAAAAAAAGGAATGACAGTAAATGTCTTTTTTTTAGGGAATGACGATATGTCTTTGTCTAGTAAATAACATGCTAAAGTGAAACCTGTTTTCAAAGTATGAGAGCAACCATGATTTAAGCTAATAAGAAAATGAGTGGAGAGAACGTTGAAAAGAGTGTCATTAGCATTACTCATTATGTTATAGAGCGGTTACAGAGGCACTTATTGTTAATGTGACAACTTTACGGTTTTCCATCCAATTCTCTTTGGAGAGTGCTTACAAAGATACTTACCGTTGACGTGGTACTTTTAAATCATCAAACCCTATTTTTAAATAATGTTTATTAACATAAAAAATAAACTAAAAACTTAATGTTCTTCATATTCAACGATCTTCACCATCCTCATCTTTATCATAATCAAATTAAAAACTAAAATCATAAATTTAGATTAATATATTGACAATAATTTACATTAATGGACTGATTAAATTCAATCAATTAGATCCAGAATTATTCAAAACTCTTCTTACTCCAAAAGACGCCACTCACACACAAATGTAAAACAATAATGAGTAAACAATAAAAAGTAAAAAAGAGGATGCCTCTTAATTCGGTGAAGCATTAGATGATTGTAGACAATTATTTGAATAATGTTTGGTGGACACTATATGAAAATAAGTAAATTCTTTCAATTGGAATCCTCTCAATTTTTTTTATTGTTGCACCTCAACCATCAAATTCAATCTTACATATTTTTATAATTTTATTTCTCATTTTTCTCTCATGTTTGAAGGTTAATATTCAATAACTGAGTTAGGTATATACATCTTAAGAGATAAATAGATAAAGAGTCTGATGTGGTATTTTTTTTCAATAAAAAACAATATAATGTGGTAGATGTGATAGATTGATGATATGATAAAAAGGGAGATATAAAATAAAATAAAGTGTTAATAACTATATGAAATTTAGAGATGTCCAAATATGATTGTTGCAATTAGTTTCCTCTTATTTTAATGACTTTTATGCTTAGAGTTTATTATGAGACAAGGCAACTCACACCATAGGTATCCCCCAACTCATCCCCTTATGTTTAGTCGTATCCACTTATTTACTGGTATTTGGACGATATTCAACACATTATTACAAAGGAAATGAGGTGCGCAGCGTCGTAAAATAGTTTTTATAAATTTATGTTCAATGAAAATACAATATTATAGTAATTATATTTAGAATTTAATTAGTATACATTTTTAGTATAAAATTATTTTACATATACATCTAGTGATATGTTGTCAAATGAATTGTCATATTCTTTTAAAAAAAAATCTTACACAAACATCTAGTGATGCGTTGTTGTCACATGAATTGTCATATTCATTAATTGACGTGTTAATACATCATTGGATGCATGCGTAGAATAACTTTATATTTTCAATGTTAAATGCATATATTACAAAATGAGTTAGTGTGACAGTATCACAAGTTTTTATTGGTTGTGCACCAACAAAACAATGCTTCATCTATTAAACTCTTGATATAAACAAAATGTTACAATACTCAATAACAGTTGTAGCTCAATAACAAGCTCACGAGACACCAAATTGTTTATCCAAAAGTTTTTAGAGAACAAAAATTTACCCAATCGATTAGTTTTAATCGTTAGACACGACAAAAGGACACATTTATCAATTACAAAAATTCACATTAAAATTGTAGTGGTATTCATCTTTAGAAGGTGCCTAATTGAAAGCATGACAGCAATTTTCTTTTGTTGAACTTCAAGATACACTAAACACAATTCTCTCCTATGTTATATTGAGTTTATAGATAGCTAATAAATGGAAACAACAAAGTGTGTAACTATTCCCAGCAATAAAGAATCACAGCTTGAACTTCAACTACCTAAGAAACACACAAGAGATGTTCATATTTTGAGCTTAGCGTTTCTATTGATATTTCTAGCTTATGGTGCTGCTCAAAATTTACAAAGCACTCTCAACACTGTTAGTTTTTTTTTTTTTTTTTTGCATTTGGTTTATGAGGAATATTTAACTCTTAAGAGTATTATTAGTAAATTTGATTGTGATGGTTTTTGAGTTATTCATTTTTTTTTTTCAGGAGGAAAACTTGGGTACAACTTCACTAGGAATTTTGTATTTGTCTTTCACATTTTTCTCTGTGTTTGCTTCTTTGGTGGTGCGGATTCTCGGTTCCAAGAATGCTTTGATTATTGGAACATCTGGTTATTGGTTCTACGTTGCTGCAAATTTGAAGCCCAGTTGGTAAGTTCTGCATGCAACATGCTATTTATTTTGAATTGCCTAAAGACCAAAGAAATTTGGAAATTGATTTTCAAATGGTTGAATTGGAATGTTTTAATTGGGGTGGTGCCAAAGTGGTGGCCAGTTTTCTTCTTTGTGATCAGCTGTGTAGAGGAAAAATGCAAAAATTAATTTTGTAGAATTAATCATATTTACCCAATGAAGAGTAAAAACAACTTTCACCATCTTACACATATTTATAATATAATTATAAATGATTTTTTTTTTTTATTTAAAGTTGATTTCAGTCTTTACATTTTCTTCTAGTTTGGATTTCGGCCCCTGGAATAGTACTTTTTGAGATTTTGGTCCCTCATTGAGTATATGTATGAAGTTCTTCTAATTGATATTTTCCCAATTAGTCCAATAGTTTTTATTCAACAAAATGAAATTATCCTTAATTTTCTTAAAGGGTTGATGCTTGTAGTTTATCTTATTATTATTATGGTATTGGTATTTATCCTTAAGAGAAACCATACACCAAGTCAGTAACAACTATAGGGTATGGACCACAAAATCAACCTCAAACTTTTTAGTTTGAAGGTTGGCCATCATGTTCATACCCTTTCATAGTTATGTTTTTATGCATAAGTATAATTTATGCTTTTACTTCATGATTTTAGTGTCTAATTAACACAAACTATTTATGCACGTTGATCCTTTACCTTCATGCAGGTATACACTGGTTCCAGCCTCTTTGTATCTCGGGTTTTGTGCTTCTATATTATGGGTTGGACAGGTACATGTAACATGTTAATGTTCCATAGTTCCTTCAAATTGTCATTAGTCTTCCATATCTTAATTCATCTTAGTTTGATCTGTCAGGGAACATATTTAACTTCCACAGCTCGCAGTTATGCCGCCGATAACAATCTCCACGAAGATGCAATAATTGGCGACTTCAATGGAGAATTCTGGGCTCTATTTGCACTTCATCAGGTCATCAAATTATATTTTCACTCAAGACATTGTTTTTTGTTTCTTTGAATGAAAACTGTTAATTTTATAAGACAAAAAATTGATTTTCTTTTCTTTCTGATACATGTTTTGCAGGTTATTGGAAATCTTATTACATTTGCTCTACTCAGAAATAACCAAGTATGTGGTGGTTAATCTTCACATTTTGCAAATATTCTTATAATCATCTATTTGCTTAATCCGATCTTGTTAGAAATTACGAATTATTGGTGTTTATCATACAGGCGGGAAGTATCAAAGGCACGACCTTATTGTTTGTTGTATTCCTTTCTGTTATGACCTTTGGTGCAATACTAATGTGCTTTCTTCGTAAAAGGAGTAGCAATAAAACAAGAGAATACAAAAATTTAGGTACTGATATTGATCCAAGTGAATCATCATCCCTGAAGTCTCTATGTAGATCACTCGAGAGTTCATTGTCTGATGCAAATATGTTGTTGATCATACCTCTTAATGCATATTCAGGTCTACAAGCAGCATTTGTATGGTAATTTCTTATGAGCCATAACAACATATGTCAATCTTTTATTAATAGTAATGGTTCTCTGAGTTCTGCTGGTGTCCTTTATTTTTGCCTAGTTTGTACTCTTCGGCTATGTACCACCAACATTTCATGTTGAATGTGTGTCCAGTTCATACACTACGCATGTGGTTACATTCAATTACTTTTATTTCTTCAAATTATTGTTATCGTCTACGTGTCAGTGTTGTGTCTGATGTATGTGTTAGTTCTTCATAACTATTTGGTAATGAAACACTTTTTATAGGGCGGAATTTACCAAGTATGTTGTAACTCCTGCAATTGGAGTTTCTGGTGTTGGTATTGTAATGGCAGCTTATGGGGCTTTTGATGGAATAGTAAGTATGGAAATGCAGAATTGCAAAACCTTGCCCGTTGTGGCAGTTCAAAACTTACTTGATTGCTTCATGCTTCTCTTTTAAAAACTTTGTTGACATTAATCATAATCATTTCTAAAGTCACGTGTATGATTGATTTTTTTTTTGGCAGTATGAAACTTTTAATAATGGCAATGTATCAAATTTAAACTCTTCTTTAAATATGTCAGTGTTCTCTGACTGCTGGCCGTCTCACCTCTGGTCTCAAATCTATAACGTCAATAGTTTCTATCGGTGCTTTTAGTCAGGCGATTGTACTAATCTTACTTCTGCTAGATTTCAGGTCAGTGGTATCCTTTTGTATTGTTTGGCTAAAGTTTATGGATATCATATCATTTATTTTCCTTTGCGTAATTTCATTTCACACATAGTACTCATTGCCACTCCTAATGCAGCATAGCTAAAGGATTGCTCGGTACTTCATATATAATCTTTATGGCTGCTCTATTGGGCATTGGTGATGGAATTTTTGCAACCCAACTTGGTGTTTTGCTAGCAATGCTATTTAAGCATGACACGGTATACAAATGCTATTATTACATTTCCAAATTCAAATCATGTACAATTAACATGGATTTATTGCAAGTTTGTAGAATCTCAGAGAGTGATCATATGATTTTGGCAAAAACTACACTTCAAAAATTTTCAACAAAATTATGGTGTAGTCGTGATTTCATCAAACTCGTAATAATTTCAAATATGCATTCAGCTATTGTGAAGTTTATGTTACTTTGTGATGTAGGAAGGGGCTTTTGCACAGTTGAAGATATGGCAAAGTGCTACGATAGCTATGGTGTTCTTTTTGGCACCTCACATCTTGTTCCATACATTCGTCGTGATCATGTTGGTTTCCCTATGCTTATCATCATGTAGTTTTCTATGGTTGACTTTCAAGGTGGGGAAAACACCATCATCCTCCACTAGTGAGTGAATTTCAATCTGCAAATTCAAACATGCTAGATTTTCATATGCATATCTGCCTTCTTGCCTCAATAAAAAACATCCAATTTCATCCATGTCTTTATTTTATGGTCACATTTCACTTTGAATGATGTGTCAAAATTGTGACAATTTTTGTACTTTGTTTTTAAATATGTAAGTAAAAAGTCAAATGTATTTGCTATGATCTTAGACCGATTACATTTGACTTTTTGTTAATAGTTAAGACCAAAAAAGGTAAGTTATAGTTTTATACGAGAACATTTTGATACTCTTAAGGGTATTATATCCATCAAAACTACATGTTACTAAAAGAATTATCCTATTTATAAGGCACAAAGTTCTTACAAACATTTAAAATTACAAGTTTATAACCGTACAAGACTTTCTTTTAGAAGAGTCGGTTTAAATATCTTTCAGTTTAATTATATGTTTTGAGTTCGAATTCATCTTCCAAATTTTTGAAAAAAGACAGTTTGATTTTACTTAATTCGATGGACAAATCTCTTAGTTGTACGATCTGGATACCCATTTTTTATATATAAAAAATAGAATCATTCCACCAATTAGCATTTAACATGTTTGCACGTATATAATACTTTGAAATTTTTAATTTAAGGTGTGGAGTAGCTCTTACTCTTTATGTCTAAATTAACAACAACTAACGAAACCAAGCCCACCATAAATCACGCCCAAAATTCCACACCACAAAACTTGGTCAACAAAGCCATCAATAAGACTATCAAAGTCGTGCTCCACTCAAATATCCATTGGTCCTTTTGTATCCAATTTTCCATACCAAAATCACCAACACGCTCAAAAACTCAAAAGTAGTTAGATTAGGTAGTTTCGCACCTATTTCAGACCTGTTTTTAAAACATAAGTACACACCACAAAAAACACCAACAACTAAACATTTTATTCATCTCCTCACAATGTCTTTATGGCTCTCTAACTTCTTCCGTTTACACTTCACAACACCATGGCCTATACTTACCTATGCAACCACTTGGATAGCACTATTAACCTTAACCGTGGCAGTAGCGTCAATCGCGCCGCAGGTGACGTTTGTTTCAGCCATATCTCCTTCCTCTTCGTTCTCTCAAAAGTGTAGAAATGATGGGTTTATTAGAATGCCATTGGATGTTCCTGGAGAGATTCTATGTTTTCCTTCTCATTTGTTTGTGAAGTCTAAGCTTGATCTAATTGTTCCACCAATCTTTGCTGCGTTGATTGTAGCAGCTTCTACTTGTGTGGTTAGAGCTGTGGGATTGTTTGTTGGAGCATGATCTAACTCTCGAGACTTCGAATTCTTTTGATACGGAGACAAAATGAAAGCAATTGAACATAATCTTCATCTATCAGAATTGTGTTAGTGTGTGTCTAACACACTATTTGTCAAGACAATATGTTTTCCATCTCGATGCTACATGTCCTAGTCTTTGTGAACCTCTGAATCCAACTCACTAAAATTTTGTAACAAAATTAATGATATTGAGAATTTTCGCTATACTCGTTGATTATGTCAACATAGGTATCATTGGCCTTTGTAAATCCAATGAATGAAATTTATGTAATATTGTAAATAGATTACAAAATATAGAGTAGTTTTCAATATTCTCATTGCTGAAATCCCTCTTTTATGTGTTCTTTTCACTTTGAAGTTTGAACTATTCCATTGTTGGCCATTCTCATTTGTATACTATAAATCTCTACAGGTTGGGTTGGTGAACGTTGGCTTTATGCCTAGGAGCGTGTTTCTTTTTGCATCTTAGTTTGAATTTTTAAGATGTCAATCATTCATATGTTAGGTCAGTCCATACAGAGTTTTGCTATGAGATTGATCTTCGAATTAGTCGATCTTTAAATCGATTATTGAGTTTTCAGCTATGAAGCACGGACACTCCTCAGATTAGACGTGTCCCGGTGTCGGACATGTGTCGTGTCCGACACCGACACATGTAATTACATTGAATTATGTGATTTTTTCAAATTATTAGTTGTGTCGGCGTGTCCGTGTCCTGTCCGATGTCCGTGTCTGTATCCGTGCTTCATAGGTTTCCAGAAAGAAATGATATACTAATAAGTAAAATATTAAAATAAATATGATCAGAAATTCCACATCACAATAACATGTGTTTGGAAACATCCTCGAGAACAGTAAATTTAACCGTAAATAAACGGGCAGCTTAGTATATAACACAGTATGACATATAATAATAAGTTATGATAAAGTGGTGAACCAAACACAAACAGCAAGTGTGGTCAATCAAGCTTTTGAAATTGAATTGATCAACTTGTTGCTGAAATCCCAAAGTTTCTTTGCTAATTGTTTATTTTTTGCATATGCACTTGGCTTGAATTCATTGCAATCCACAAAGTACTTCCCAGTTACACCTTTCACACTTGGGTGGAGTGCAACATAACATGTCGTGGCAGCTCCCTGCAAATTACAAGCACCCAAAAAAAGGATGAGTGATTACATGTTTCTTTGGGTTTTTGGACCTATCAAATGTGACATTTTGCATCAGTGTAGGAACCCTAAAAGGATTTAAGTTAGATAAAATGCCTGTGGGACGTTCTTCCATATGTAAAAGCTGAAGATCTTCAACAAGTCTGCATAAACAATGGAGTATATAAATCAATTTGATTACTTCAAAATTCAAATGTAGATTATAAACTAAAATCATTGAGTATTAATGGATTTTTTTTAACGGATTAAATTGAATTCAATTCCAATTTTATAAGCAAATCAAACTAGTTCAATACATGAGTACATACATGCATAACTTTTTTTATGAATTCATTTACCAACCATGTTTCTATATTTTTAATATATTTATACGATTATCATATAAAAGTAGCATCCTTGTGTCAACATTTCTTATTTTAGTGAGCATTATTTATGAAATATAGAAACCCAATATAAAATTAACTTTGTGGTTAGTTTCTGTGTAGTGATCAAGAGGGAGAGGATTCGACCCCATCCATAACAACATAGTACTAACATTTCTTATTAAACAAATAGATATCAGTGAGCAATTTAATCTAATGCTATTAAAATACAAAAAAAAAAAATCTAAATTTTCTAGATTAGTAGTTTTAATCTCACCACAAACTTTTTTCTTAAAAATAAAATAAAATAAATCTCACCACAAATTTCCATTAATTGAAATACAAATAACATAATGAAAGCATGTGTCTTTCTTTTCTAGATCAGTGCTTTTAATCTGAAATGAATTCTGCCAATAGTTGCATTTTTATATTTGTAAAGCAAACAAAATTATTGCATTATTGTATAGTCTAAAGTTTATTATCTCTTTCTAAAAACACACACAAAAGCTAATTTAATCCAATGCAATTGTATTAGATTTAATTTAATTTTCATTTAGAGCCATATTACTTAACACAAAGTATATATATCCTTGTGAATGAAATCATAGAGCCACATTACTTAGACAAAAGGTAACTAATAATAGCAATGTTATATTTGTCTGTTATGTTTAAGGAGAGTTAACATACGCATTGTGTAAGAAGAATATCTCATAAGAGGAGTCATTATCACTCCTGGGTGGACAGAGTTGGCTGTGATGTTCACTCCCTCTTCCTGTTAACAAATGTGAGACACCAAATCAATATACATGCTCCATAACTAGTCCACTAATTAGGATATGATTGGTATTATCACTAGAGGGTCCTTCTTTTCCCAAAATTAATACTAATAATTTCATAAAATAAAAAACTAATAATGATCACATCAAAATCAAAAATAAGAAATTAAACAAGTTGTGATTATCATATCCCTATCTCTCATTTATATACTTAAGTAATAATATAAGGTCAAAGAAGCACTAGTTGGGTTAATTACCTGAAGGCGACGAGAGAGTTCATTTGCATGTAATATGTTGGCTAACTTGGACTGTCCATAGGCCTTCTTGCTTGAATAACTGAAAAAGTTATAGCAATTAGCAACACAAAAATTTAATATATTGCAGTGCTCTAGTCTTCACAACCATATGAAGCAAGAAATTAACTTGGTCAATTAGAATTAATCAAAGCAAAAGTACCCTTTTTTATCATTGATCTTCTCAAATCTAATCCCCTTTCTGCAGTAAGTGTATCTATGTGCAATTGATGATAGATTTATGATCCTCCCCTCTATTCCAGTTGTCTTTGCAGTTTGTTTCATTTTGTCAAGAAGAAGATTTGTCAGGAGGAAATGGCCTAAGAAGTTAAAAAGGGATTAGATAGATGCAACAATTAAGTAACAGGGTACAAAACTAAAACTTACTATACAACAAGGTCTAGCATAATAAACTAATGATACATAGACATCCACTTTATACACCAGCGCGACATGATTAATTACATTTAAAAATGTAGTTAATTCAGTTGAATAAATGGTTAATTCAATTCACATTGAAAATTGTGGTTCATTAAACTACTTGATTAACCTCAATTTTGACAGTGAATTGAACTAACTATGTATTCAACTGAATTAATCATATTTTTGCACGTTATTGGTTAGGTGCCATAAATGTAAGAAAAAGTGGGTGTCAATAAAACATTTTTTAACACAATATCGCCGTGAATGATAAATGAGACATTACCAAGATGGTTTGTTGCAAATTGCATCTCAATTCCCTCCTCTGAGAGCTTGAAGGGGCAGAACATTATTCCAGCATTGTTTCTGAAATTCAAAGCCAATATTTCAATCCAAAACTGTAATGTCCAATTCAAATGTAATGTACCAAAACATTGAAATATATTAAGTTAGATGTGGTTAATGTATATTGATCTTCTAAAATAAAATAAGTAATTCAATTCAGAGTAAAATATCAATAATTAATGAATAAATCAATAACTGATGATATTTATTGCATTTACATGCACACAAATTTAAGAATGCGTTTGAAATTGAAATATCAATTTTTATTTTGTCAAGTAACCTAATACCTAAAAATTCACCTGAATAAGTAGGGAATTCTTGGTTTGAACTTCGACATATTAAAATGCATTGTTTCTACCGTTGAGCTATGCTCATGTGTACACTATTGATTTTCTCATTAATAGTTGAGGTTATTTATTTTATTTTGTACTCATCTTAGATAGATAAATTCATGGTTTGAAATAAATAAAATAGCTGTTTACTAAATAAATAAATAAAAGAGTTATAGAAATAAACATTAAGATGTTGAGAGGAAGATCAAGAGCAATGAAGTTGTCCACGAATGATCGGACAGACTTCGTTGAGCATAGGTCAAGTTTCATTATGTCCACTCGTGCAGATTTGTTCTCTTGTGTTATTTGTTCTTTGGCTTCCTCGGCAGATTCAATGTTTCTTGCAGCAATGATAACATGGACCTTTCTAAGAGCCAACACTCTTGTTGTCTCCAATCCTATACCACTTGCTCCTCCTGCATTAATTATGTTTTCTTAGTACTTAGTAAACAAAACAATAATTTATATTTCAAAGTGTTAGGACTCGTGGGAGAGTCTTAAAACATCTGAGTGAATGGTCGCATTAAACTAGACAATCATTCGAGTGAATTGGACACAAATGTTCCGCCCAAAATGTCATTAGACATATATATATGAATTTTCTCATTTATCTGCTGTGGTCTACTTTTTTAATCCAAGGTGGAACTACTATCTCACTAATAAACACAAAAGGCAGTATGTTGTGCCTATGACATACATTGAAGTAGCCAAGAAAAGAACAAACATGGGTTGGTGAAGACGTTTGTAAAATGGATCCTTTTTATAAGAGAATGCAGTAGTAATTTTATTGATTTACCCTTATTATCTATTTGTGTGTTCTTGTTACAATAGATAGAAAATTCATTAGTCAACAAATTTTAACTTAACTAACAAAAATGTCAAAATTGTGAAGTTAGACGTCGAGATTGGGGTTCAAACCCGACTCTTCTATTCTTGTGTGAGTTGTCATTTCGTCCATCTACTTAAAAAAATATAAAATCCATAAATAATAATTTTGGAATGCTGTTTTATTTAGTATTATTAATACATACAAATGTAACAATTTACTATGGGACATAGTATTTTTTTTTTTATCATTTTTAGTCAACCTCGATATTTAGAGATCAAGTTATTTTTAATTTTTATCTCACATTTACCAAACATCTATAATTGGTGTACTCGCATATAAGTGTAACATTCGAAAGAGAATGAATTTTGATAGTTTTAGTTTCCATTCTTAAACCGAACACATACACTTTTACCATTATTAACACACACTTGAGAAAATATATTTCATTTTATTTGTGTTTGTACTTTAATTACAAAACTAACATGTTATTTCCATTTTTTTTTTAAGGAACATATTATTTCCACTTATTCTACGAATATCATTTCTCATAAATAAAACTCAGATCAAAGAATTAATTTTCCAAATTCTTAGTACAGTACTACTTTCTATTTTTTTTGTTTGGTGTCACATGTGAACATATCTTTCCTATACGACATGCTCAAACTTGTGTCATATATCTTTTGTGTTGTCTCTGTCTTGTATTTGGGACTACAAGGTGGGGGCTCATTGTAACAATACTACAAAGTGCAAGTATTGTACATCATAAAGGCGATTGATTATTCTTTGAGATCACATCCAAATTTTTGTATTTTTCTGCTCTTTCCTTGTAACTATATTCTTCATTTAAATAAAAATTAAAATATTAGTCTCATTTACCTTTTTATGATAATCAAAATAGATACTTATTTTTAATATTTTTTAAAAAATATATATACTTTTATTACTTTTAAAAGTCAAAAATATATATTTTACCTCACGACATAGTAAATTAGTTTTTTTTTAACTGTAAATGGTCTTTTGGAAGTAATTCCATAGGCATAGGATAAAGAATAAAATACTTTTGCTCAACCATATTTTTGTCCGGTAGCCTAGTCTATGAACTTTTACTTAATGAGGTGTCAAAACCAATCTACATTTTGAAGAGGAAAATATTAAAAGAGTGATGTGATTATTGATATGATACGTTGATAATATGGTAGAAAGAAAGAGAAAAATAAAGATAAAAAAGATGTTGAATAAGTATAAAATCTCTTCTTAAAAAAAAGTATAAAAACACAAAAGTGTCAAAATATAGATACTCATGTACGAAACTACTTTTCTTTGAAAAAAAGTGTCTTACAAGTTACTACAATACTAAATTTTTCTTGTTGTGGTGGCCAAAATCTTAACCAAACAAGTAATAAATGTTAGTGTGATAATGATATTCTAAAATTTTATCAATTTAGACTGGTCCAATAATCCACAAATATAAGTGAGATCTAAAACAAGTTTTATTATATATGAATTTTTTTTTGTCTTCACACGAGGTCTATTTATTTATAAAATTTAATAAAAAATATTTTTTTTGCCAATAGACCGAAAGTGAGGGTTTTAATGGGGTTACCCTTAGTCAACCTTGAATTTGACAGGGAATTTTTAGGTGAAGCTTTCTTAAAAATATACAACAAGATATTTCGACATCTCAAATTTTCAAATATTTATTTGGTACCTCATCTTATATTTATCTCTCGTCTTATCATATCATCAATCTATCACATTTATTATATCATTTTTTTATGTTTTTCTCTTTCAAAGCGGATATGTATATACCTATTGAGACGTCCATTCAACATTATTCAATCTAATATATCACCCTTTGTACTACTTCATGAAAGACTAAAACCAAATTAAAATGATTTGTGGACATCCAAACACCCTATAAATGTCTTGAGAGAGTGATGAAAAGAAAGAAAAAAAAATAGTGACCAATAACTTTGAAAAGAAAGAAGAATTTTATTTATTTTTTGACAAAAAAAGAAAGATGAAAATGATTTGTACAAACTTCAGAATTCACATCAAGAAAAAATTGCTCAAACTACGTTAATATGGTCACGTAATAAATTTTAAAATATGCACAAACTTGCTATAGATATGGTTGACCGAAAAGATTATGTGGTTGACCGAAAAGATTTACTATAGATATATTGAATCGTTTCTTACATTTGAGTCAGATTTAATTGATAGCATGTATAAGGACTAAGGTGTAATGAACATATATAAATTCAAATGATGAAAGTGATCATAGGGAGATTCAAATCTGTAACACTACCTGTGATAATTGCGGTAAGGTTGCTAGCATCAATTCCTTCAGTAACCTGCTCTGCAGTTGAAGCTGATCCAAACCCACTTGGACCAGCCATCCCTGTTATCAACGATATTACACCCACCATTGTTCAAAGTTAGCCCTAAAATATGGCAGCCTTTCCTTTCTGAGTTATGACACACAGAGTATATACCACTATATATGAATAAGAATATATATAGTATGTTTGAGAAATTAGAAAGAAAACAGAAAAGGTTGGAATAGGATAGATTTGAGGTGGGGGCGTAGGAAGGTATAAGCGGTAGAATATATGGGACCAAGTACTTGATTTTGGTAAGTAAGGAAAGGAAGATAACATAAATGTAACTTGATTGAGGTAAGTATAATGAAAGGTAAAACATAAATTTTAGCTGTTTTGGGAGGTTGAGCTATTGAAGGTTGCCAGGTTGTAAATTTCCTTTAGCTCCAATTTGGATCATGTACATTTAATGCGCAACCCATACATTGAATTAATTTCATTATTATCCAAAATTAGACTTCGCAAAAAGATGAAATATTTAAAATGATTTTTTATAAGAAGCTATTTAAATCAAATTCTTATTCAAAGTTGTTATTTTTAAAAAATATATATTTTTAAAAAGTTATAGCAAAAAGATGAAACACTTTAAAAATCATTTTTTTTTAAAAAAGTTTTAAGAAATGGGTCCTAAATGCGGCTACCAATCCTGACCAAAATTCAACCCTTAGTTTACAACATTGTGGAAATCTAACCCTTTATTTATACCTAACCTCCGATGGTCATACTTTTTATTTTTATTATAAAAAATGTTTTATTTATAATTGTATTTTGTTCACAACAGTGGACATGTAGAAATGTATAGGAGGAAGAAGAACCAAGGAGAAGATAACTTGTTTATGGAACAAGAGTTTTTTAAGGATAGAATAAAGTTATATAATAATCATATTATCTAGAACCTCGACTCAAGCTCTCACAATGTACTGATAAGGAGCATCGAGAGTTTAAGAAACAAAAAAAATGTTTAATAGAATGCGTCTTTGTGAATAAATCATCAATCTGCAAGGCGGAATAGACATATTGTAGTGTTATTGTTCCTTGCTGAAGATGATGACGAGTCAAGTGATAATCAATCTCAATGTGTTTGGTGCGTTCATGAATGTCCGAAGCAATTTAAGTAACAATCTTGTTGTCGAAGTGCATTAGAGTTGGTTCAAAAAGAGACGCAAGAGATAATACAATCTCTCATTTTGTTCCAAAAGATACAATAGTCTCTGAGAAAGATACATAAGTTTGTGGTAGACTTACGATATGTCGGATCATCCTCCCAATCAGCCTCAAAATAAGCATGTGACTCCAATGAAGAGGGTGAAGGAAAGAGAATGCTCTAAAATTGGATGTCCCAAAGATAACGAAAGATGTGAAGAACAAAATGTATTATAGTGAAGAAATAACAAATTTAGTGCAACATGTATGACAAACAATATCGGATATGGTAATCGTATGATATGCCAACTTTTCAACCAAAGTGTGATGCAAATTGAGATATGGTAGAAGAACAACGTCAAAGGGATTATACTTCACATTCAACTCAAGTAAACTATTTGTTGCTTCAGTATCAGAAAACCGAGCATGTTCAATAATGTTAGCAATGTACTTAAATTGAGATAAAAGATAACCTCGAAAAGAGTATGATATCTAATTCAATGATGTTTACTGGTCATTGAAGTCTGAACATTATGGTGGGCATCCTCGTCGTGTTTGATCCTAGACTTCTAAATTTATGGTGGACATCGAAGTCAAGATTTCTCACATTGAAGTCACGCTATTTTTTAAGGTTCTTAGAAGCTCGGGGGCATCAAAGCCAAACATTAATAAATAAAAAATTAGAAATTATACTTGTACAACCATTTTGTGATAACTTTTGAATAATTTTCTCTATTATTCTCACATTGTTTTCTTACTCTCTCATATTTTTTTCTTTCACCAATAAAAAGAATGTTGTCCTAAAAAAAATTATTTAATCATATTTATCACCCTATTGTTGTTCTTCAATTTTTATTTTGTGAAACATAAAAAGGAACTACAATAGCAGGTGGATACTGCAACATAAATCCAAGGGCACGATGAAATCAACAATAAATAAATTATGGGAATAATTTGTTCAACAACGGGTCCATAGCTCAGTGGTAGAGCATTTGACTGCAGATCAAGAGGTCACCGGTTCGAACCCGGTTGGGCCCTTTTTTATTTATTTTCTTCTTCTTATTTTGTCCTGTCTCTCCAAAAAAAAATTTAGTTCATCTAATTGACGATTAGCGATCATACAGAACCTAATCAACACATTTGACAATTAATGATAGGCCAACTGAATCTTGGTGGCTTGACAGAGTAGTTGATTGATACTAAGTAGGAAGTACTTGTGTGCCCACTGCCCACCAGACAAATAGTTCACCAACTAAATTTCCCATAAACCATAACTTCATATTTTGGCTATGTCTTTTCATATGAGTAAGTATATATACTCGTTGTCAATTTCCTTTCAACTAACAAATGCAGTTGTGAGTCTTCTCCACCTCCTTTACACGACATTGTCCCATGAGGCATTCAAATAAGGGTTATATTAACAAATGTTTTAAATGTTTTTTTCAAGTTTTTTATTATAATTGATTTTATTTTGAAAATGTATGTATACCTTTCATCGTCTTTTAAATCCTCCCTAATTTTATATCAAAGTATATTTCAAAGCAAAGCAACATCCTTAATTCATGTATATTTCTTTTAAATATCGTTTTCAAGTCATTTCTTTTTAAGCAGTATAATTTACATTTTGAGTCATTTACCCCTTTCGTCTTTTAAATTCAAGTCAATTTACCTCAAAGATTCTACATTTCATTGCCATTTCAATTCAAGTTACTTAATTCCACAACAATTTTGATCAAAACCTTTTCGTAGCCAATTTTAATCTTAAAACTTAGATTTAATTTAGAGACATTTTTGACGTCAACCCTCAATTCCCGAATCTACATATTGATTTGTTCAGACTCCCGTGATCACACTAATTAAACATTTATTTTTATTTTGGACTTTAAGTTTACTTTTTTTGGACTTAAATTAAACTTAAAAATGGCTCATAGTTTTATGACCTTTTTTTATCAATGCTAACATGTCTACATAAACTAAACTTAAAAAACAAGGGCCGTAGTTTTATTATTGGAAAATGCTAACTTCTATCCCTATGTTAAATATTAAGAAATTTAAAGTAGAAATTTTGTCTAGAAAATTATGCCAATTTGATTTTCTAGAGATTGAAAATTAATATTTTGTAATAAATATTTACATTTATAAAATCATTAACATGTGTCATAAGGACACAAGTTAACATGACCCATTTTAGTTGTTTAGCCAATGCCCCTAAGCTATGATTAACATCCTCCTTAATTTTATTATACTCATTTTCAAACAAATAGTCCAAATACATTCTCACTTACTACTTCGATCTTTAATATAAAAGAAATTTCTATGAATAAGTATTCGATCTATTATTAGAGACTATGCACATCATTTATCAGAATAGATTTAAAAAATATTTTTTCCTTACAACGGAGATCTTCGGTCTATTATTAGAGACTATACACATCATTTATATGAATAAATTTAAAAAATATTTTTTCCTTACAACGGAGATCGATAGAGTATTTATTTATTTATCTAGGAAAAAAGAGTATTTTTCTTGTTCATTATGATAATTTATTCGAACTTTCAATTAGTTTAAGTCAAACTAGATTGAGTTTGTTATATATCAACACTTCTTTAGCTCTTGGCTATATTGTCTTGGCTAATGATTAATTGATAAATAGTCGTTTGGATTGTCGTTTGATCCTCAAATATGTAATAAGTAAAAACAATAATCTTTTAATGTATCAAAATTATTATATAGTATTTGATTATACACTTTATTAATCAAAATAGTTTCTAATAATAAAATGCTTCATTAATACTGTCATATTAGTTTTTCAATATACTCACCGTTAATCTTTAATTATCTATAAAAAATTATGAAAATTTAATATTTTAAAAAGTATTTATCTAGAAGAATCCAACGACATATTATATAATATTATTTATCTTTGTTATCTTTTAAAAATTAAAAAAATGAGAGAACAAAAAAAAACAAAACTAGGAGCATAGAGGATCCAAGTCAGCAAGCAATAACTCCCTTTCATTCTAATTTCTAACGGTGTCGGTGATTCATTCACCTCTCTTTCCCATTCCCTAAACACAAAAACTCATTCCCATTTTTTCTTCAATCAATTACTCATTTAAAACCAAATCCACCGCATCATGGCGGCGTCACGGCGGCTCCGTGAACTTCAATCCGAACCTTCAAACAAGATCTGCGTCGACTGTTCCCAAAAGAATCCACAATGGGCCTCCGTCTCTTACGGCGTTTTCATGTGTCTCGAATGCTCCGGCAAACACCGTGGCCTCGGCGTTCACATCTCCTTCGTCCGATCCGTTACAATGGATTCATGGTCCGATCTCCAGATCAAGAAAATGGAAGCCGGTGGTAACCGCAACCTCAACACGTTCCTTTCTCAATACGGAATCTCTAAGGAAACTGATATCATCACCAAGTATAATTCAAACGCTGCTTCGATCTACCGCGATCGTATTCAAGCGATCGCGGAAGGTCGTTCATGGCGTGATCCACCTGTTGTTAAGGAGAATGCTAGTACTCGTGCTGGAAAAGGGAAGCCTCCTCTGGCTGCTGCGTCGAATGGTGGTGGTTGGGATGATAATTGGGATAATGATGATGGTTATGGTTATGGATCGCGTGGTGGTGGTGATATTAGGAGGAATCAGAGTACTGGTGATGTAATTGGGTTTGTTGGAAGTGGTGTTACGCCCTCGTCGAGGTCGAAATCGACGGAGGATATTTACACGAGGACACAATTAGAGGCTTCTGCTGCGAATAAGGAAGGTTTTTTCGCGAAGAAGATGGCGGAGAATGAATCCAGACCGGAGGGGCTTCCTCCTTCGCAGGGTGGGAAGTATGTTGGATTTGGATCTAGTCCTGGGCCTGCTCAGAGAATTTCTCCTCAGAATGATTATTTGTCTGTTGTTTCTGAGGTTATAATTTGAATCCTGTTTTGTTTTTGTGTTTTATGGGAAATGGTTTGTTTTTTGTTGAGATATGTTTCTGTGTTTTGTTTGTTTTTAGGGAATTGGTAAATTGTCGATGGTTGCTCAATCTGCTACTAAAGAGATCACTGCCAAGGTAATTTGCATAATTAATGTATTCTTTGTGAATTGCGATCCTATTTTTTCTATAAAAACTGTTATATATGTTGTGTTTTTTGTTTAGTTTGTCTCTAATTTGAATTTATACATAATTGTATACCCCCTCCAGATCCCGTGGAAGGGGCCTTGGTAATGTTGAGTTTGGTCGGTAGGTAAGTAAAGTCTGATGGATGAATACGTTCGAATGGTTCTGTTAGAGATTGAACTCGGGTAATCCCGATCGGTTCGCCCTGAACAGAGATTGAACTCGGGTAATCCCGATCGGTTCTCCCTGAACTGAAGCCCATTAATAACGCTAGAGCAACACATATTTTGGATATATTTTACCTTGCAGCATTTTGCTGTTAATGTTAAGGTCTATTACAGTTTAACATAGTTTAGCTTTGAAGAAAGTCCCTCTATTATTTCTGTATTGTTCAACTAATTGTTGTACGAAGTGTGTCATGCGTCAATAAATTATTTAATGGAATGTAATTTCTATGCCCCCTTCAAGTTTTTTTTTGATTTTGAGGATAGAGAACAATGAGGAACAAAGGCTGTACTGATTACTGTCTCAGTTATATTTAAGGAGAGCATAAACCAATTCCCAAACTCTTTAAGGTGGATATTTTTGCAAGTCATGGCAATCTTTTCTGTAATTGAATTTTAATGTTTATGTTCGGTAACATATTTTGTAACATGTTTTAAGCTGTTAGATTAAATTATGTTAGCATGTTGAGAAAGGACCTGCAGCATGCTTCTGAAAGTTGAATACATATTTTATTAAAAACATGATTTTATTCTTATATTTACGCATATATGAAATTAAATCCTTTCCAGTTGTCACCTTCTGAAACATGATTTTATTCTTATATTTACGCATATATGACTGAAAAGCAAGGATAGATTTGTCGCTAAAATACAAAATTTCCACAAATTCCCACCATTTTTACTGTTGAGCAGCTTTTGTTTGAAAGTTATTACTATCTATATTTGCTGTTTTGACTCAGTTTATAGTTGCACCGTGTTTTAGATTTGAAAATGGAAAACTGTGTTGCCTAATATGATTTGTCTGCTACTTGCAACCGCCATGGCTGCAGTTGCACCGTGTTTTAGATTTGAAAATGGAAAACTGTGTTGCCTAATATTTGTCTGCTAGTCTGGTCAATAGCTGTGTTTTGGCTATTTGATGCCTGCTGCCGCTTTGGTTCTAGTAAATTTAGCACCATAATTAGAGCCTTGCTTGATGTGAACTAGGGATGAAATTTGTGGTGATAACTAAGATTTGACTGAATGGAAATTGGACTTGAGGAATGTATGTGGAATGCTCAGGTCTGTGATTGGGTGTTAGATTTGCTAAATGTTAATTAGATGTGCGTTGTTGGAAATAATAAATAGCACTTTCTGCCTTGCCATTTAGCTTCCTGAAATCTTATTTTGTTGAGGGTTTTCACTTCTCACACTATCATTCGACGTTATTTTTGTTCAGAGATGGAATAAGAAAATTTAGAGCTTTTAGGCATAGGAATTGGGCATATTTTGAAATCTCATTATATCGTATTTCTCCATTCATATGGAATTTCAATGCTTATCACACTTCTTCTAGCAGTTATTCTTTGCCTGATTGACTATATTTTTCCTTTCAGGTAAAGGACGGTGGTTATGATCACAAGGTCAATGAAACTGTCAATATTGTCACTCAGAAGACATCGGAGATTGGACAAAGGACATGGGGTATAATGAAAGGGGTCATGGCGTTGGCCTCTCAAAAGGTTGAGGAGTTCACCAAAGATTACCCGAATGGGAATTCTGATAACTGGCCACGAAATGAAAATGATAGACATGATTTCAATCAAGAGAATAAAGGCTGGAATTCTTCTACTTCTACCAGAGAAGGACAACCTTCATCAGGTGGACAAACTAATACCTATCACTCAAACTCTTGGGATGATTGGGACAACCAAGATACAAGGAAGGAAGTACCAGCTAAAGGATCAGCTCCTCATAATAATGATGATTGGGCTGGCTGGGATGATGCCAAAGATGATGATGATGAATTTGATGATAAATCTTTTGGTCATAATGGGACGTCAGGTTCTGGCTGGACAGGAGGAGGCTTTCACTAAGGTTTGTAAACTATGCAATGCGGAACTTAGACAAAAGAAAAAGAAATAATAATAAAAACAACATTTTGTCCAACGGGTTGGACATGGAAATCATACTATCCGTGCCCATGGATATCAATTTACATCCCTAAATCCAATCTAATTACTTTTCTTATTTGACCATCAGGACAGTTTAGTTTTAATTTAACAGTCAAATTTGATTCAATTAATCCAATCTTAAGTAGTTTGAATTAATTCGTATTTTAACAGGTCATAGTTTGTTTCATATACATAACTGAAATAGAATCTACATAATGATACTATTCGATGTCACAAATTAACTTGTTTAGTTTACATATTCGTTCATAAAGAATATGTAAAAGAGATGATGTAGGATAAAATATTATTACAAACAACAAAAAAATACAAGATAAAGGAATACGTAAGACACAAAAACACGTTTAGAACTAATCCTGAACTAATAAACTTATAAATACATTCATATTATATGTAATTTAGGGAATACTGTTACGGAAAAATCAAACTGGTTAGCTAGTTTCATGCCCAAAAGCAGGTCCATTGATTTTTCCATGTTGTCTTCTTTTAGTTATCGTGTTTTATTTTGATTTTTAATTTTGTTCTACCTCTCATTTTTAGTACCCAACTTTCTGCTAAATCGTGTCTTGATATTATTCTTGAATCAGGGTTGGCCCTACCTTTTTTCAGTGTCAAATTTTTGTCGGAATTGACAAAAATATGGTTTCAGATTGGTGGCATACATGTCAAGCAGGGTTGGCATTTCACATGAAGAACGTGACCAGACTGTCAACTATAGTTTTGTTAGCCACTAGTAAAATCAGCCTCCATATGTGCAGGAAGAATTGATTCTTTGAGGTTTTTGTATTTGTCTGTAAGTCTTTTTTTAATCGTTCCCCATTCTTCCTTCCCTAATGTAATATTTTTTTGCTGTCATTTTTTGGGATCTTCTGTATGGTTGGAAACAAAGATTTCCATTAAAAGTTTCAAAGCAAAGGGGCACATTGCCCAATTTTACTATTACCGGACGTGTGATGAAACATTATTGTGACATGAAAATTAATGATTGTTTTGAATCTACAGCTTTGCCTTATTTGTAGTTTTTGGTGCTCTGTATATTAAACACATGTTTCTTGCATCCTTATTTCCCATAATTTGTTGTTGTCTTTCGTGTCAATCGCTATTCACTGTCATGGGTAGCAAGATTCAATTTTGTGGCATTTGTCTAAAGCTGAACCATTGAGACAGACCTAAAATATTTCCATCACACCATTTCCCTTTTAATTTATGATAAGAAAAAAGGTACAAGATAAAGATTGGTCTGCAGTTAATGTCATTTGAACTACTTATTTATAAATAGATATACTTAATTATAGATTTCACTCGTAGGCTATGAAGCACAGATACAGACACCTGACACGACACTGACACGCCGACACAGTTAATAATTTGAAAAAAATCACATAATTCAGTGTAATTACAAGTGTTGGTGTCGGACGCGACATGTGTCCGACACCGAGACACGCCTAATCCGAGGAGTATCTGTGCTTCATAGCCCGTAGGTATGATGGTTTTGTACGTAACAACTGAATGTTATAGTTTATCTTATTGGCTTTACATATGCTCTGCTAAACTACTACGTTCTTTGATACCCTTGGGTGAATGAGCTCTCTATGGATGGCTTTGGTTGCTGTCTTTTGTTTATTTCGACTTCAGCAAGAGTTTCTTCTTATAGGTGGACCTTGCGGCATCACTTTGCATGTATTGAAGTATTAAACACAGTAGTCGATAGATTCATGAAATCACAAAATACAATACCCAATATTGGGATTTATTTATTTTACATAATTTTATTTTAACCGGATACAAATTTAATATATAATATTACACGGATGATTCTGGGATGGTATTGATCACAATACTCATTGCCCTTGATGTTCTTAGACTTGTTTCACTTGAATTTATCAAGTGTCGGTCTTGTATAACGAGCACTGAACTAGTAATGCCCTGAGCTGAAGAAGTTAACAGGTCTCCAATAGGTCCCAACTCAGCATGCTCTAGATGAGAATCCTTTATGTCAATCATCCCGGTTGAATCAAGAAGCTGATGTCCCTTCCCCACAATTACAAGTTCGTACTCTTTAACTCTACCAATTGCTAACACCTCATTTGCTATGTTGACAGTGTTATTTTCAATATACTCCACTGCTCCAAGCCATTTAGTTTTGAATTCATTTAGTGCCACTTCATCCAACTCCTGCTAATGACATTCAAATTTATGAGAATTGTTGTTTGCATTCAATTATAGCCATTCATATCATATCATAGTTTCTAGTTTTTGACGGAAGTATCAAGTTTAAAACTAAAAATGAAAATACCTTCTCATTTTCTATATTGTTAGCGGACGCTGATGTTGATGTGTTGTAGCTCTGTTCTTGATCCCTGAAAGTACCTTCTTTTTGCAAATTGAATCTCACAACAGACAATCTAATTGCTGGATGTTCTGCCATTCTGCTTCCCAACTCTAAAACCTTTCTATCATCTGGTCCTCCAACGAAAATTAAGCACACTTTTTTCCCTGGAGTAGCACTGGTTTCGACCCTTTGTTCATGCCTTCTTCCAACACCACGATTAACAAGTACTGCAACAGAGCATGGTGCACTCTGAAGTACCCTTTGATTAACTTCCCTCCATCTTTGCCCTATGTCTTCTATTGTCTCTTCATCTTCCCCTCTCCACCTTTTATGAAAAGGCAATATGATCATTGCCACACCTTTCTCTTCTGCAATATGACATATGTCTTCGTGGATTGTAGACAATGATGAAATGGATGTTAAATGATGCACTTTAACCTGACCCACTTGACCACAAGCATGGAATGCTTCCTGCATAGTTCCTTTTTGAAACCGATTGATAAATGGAAACCCGCTCTTTCTGCTGCTTCGAACCATCAAGATGGAGGATGAGCTATCTGTGAGTTCAGTAAGTTGCATCACGTAAAGTTTGATCTTACTAGACTTGTTGGTTGCTCTAACCGATTCAATGAAGTTGATTAGTGAAGGAATGTTTCCAGTTCCGTGGATGCAAGCGAGAATGCGAAGCTTCTCTTGTGTGTCTGTCAGAGGTGGAGGGTTTCCGAATCGTCGCTGATGAGAGGGTTTGTATATGGCCACCACTGCCGGAGTTGTAATGAAGGTAGTGAAGATAGCCATGAGAACTAGGATGGTGAACATCTCGTCGTTAAGTACCTGCTTATCCATTTAGTAGTGCAGTTAAACAAAATCGTTTATGATTACAGGGTAGAGAAACCAAGTAAATGATTTTCAGTCTTCATTTCTTTTTTGAAGAAGCAGTCTTCATTTCTTGATTGGTGGGTAAATAAAAAAGAGAAAATTGGTGAATTTAAAATTGTCTGATATGATTTCACCCAAAAAAATCATATGATATGATTGTTCATTTGATTTTTAGTGTCAGTCAATATAAATATTCCTAAATAAACTGAAACATTAATATTCCAAAACAGATCAAAAGGGAAAAGATCTAATTGAGTTGTAAAGCATATCATTTACTTAAATCATAAAATGAGGCACCAATTAGACTACGTGGATATTGGAAAATTGCCTTTTAGCTCCATTGACAGGATTCTGATTCACCAATTGCCTTTATGCTTCACGCATTGATTCTCATTTTTACATAATGAGTAAGTTCATAATTTACTTTTCTAAAAAGGTCTCGTTAACGAGTGCCCCGTGACACTCTTTAAGCATTTCAAATTTAGAAATTGTTCTTTAAAAAAGTTAAATGATTCAATTTTCAATACATTAAATTCACATATTTTTTTATTAAAAGTTACTATTTAAGATCCTTAACAATTGCCACAAGGACACTCGTCAACATTTCTCTTAAATAAATAAGATGCGATTATAGTATCTAACTTTTTTAAAACAAACCGAACACCATGTACTCTAATGCTTTAATATTTTAGTGTATAAAACAAATCTAAATGCTAGGGGGTTAGTGGGATCAACCTCAACATGATGACATGTCTTGTTCTTGCCCAATTTAACTCGTAAAACATTATGTTTCATTAGCTCTTAGGACAAGTAGAGCATAAAATTGGCTTTTGAAATTTTGGGACATATTAGAGTCAAGTAATGTGATTTGAAAACTGAACAAGGGATAGGTTGAGACGAGATATGTTTCTCCCCAAAGAATTAAACTACATCGGAAAAATAATGGCTTAATTGCACTTTTGGCCCCCTATGTTTTAAGAAGTTGTGATTTGGCCCCCTAACTAATTAAAATACAAAACAGCCCTCTATGTATTGGATCTTTGACAGTTTTGACCCCCTAGACCAATTTTGACTCGGTCAACGCTGACGTGGCACTTCAAAGCAATGCACACGTGGCGGATTTGAAGTGTCACGTCAGC